>Ga0307507_10005782_pt1 | contig 19865 bp, 5 predicted proteins | sample 7_EM_MG_FD_207223 | JGI IMG/M metagenome (GOLD analysis project Ga0307507, IMG submission 207223) | Populus trichocarpa ectomycorrhiza microbial communities from riparian zone in the Pacific Northwest, United States - 7_EM | ecosystem: Host-associated > Plants > Roots > Unclassified | place...
TTAAATTATTAAAATTTATTATTAAGTGGTTGTTAAGATATTAAAGTGTGATTTTTCCATTTTTTGGTGTGTTTTTGAAGTAATCAGCTCACCCGTTTAACCAGCTCACCCGTGAAATACGTTATAACTTATTTAAAGCTAATATTTATTATTAGTGACTTAGTCAATCTATTACGGCGCTGGTGGAAAACGGTAGATCTTGGCAGACGTGGATTATGGTAGACGCGAGTTACGTGACTTAAGGACCGCATAAAATATCAAGCGGCGCTGCTATTCTTCTCCTTCCTTTCTCTAGCTTTGGATCCTTGTTTATAGACTACCAATTATACAGGCTTGCGCGTCCCTTATGCCGTGCTCATACCTTAATTAACTAAGTCGCTAATATTATCTAAAGCTTAACTACTCTTTCTTCCTAAGAAGGAACTCAAATATATCTATAAAGGACACAGAATAGGACCCTAAGGACATCACTAGGACTATAAGGATAGGATAGACCCCTAAGAACCAAAAGAACACAAACAGAACGCGAAACCTAAGAATAGGACACGCATAGACCAAAACCCCAAAAAAATAAATAAATACTGGAAATTACCTAATACCCCTACTACTATGCCAAGAAATACAGTAGCTAGTAAAGCCGCTATAGGACCTATAAATACCTCTAATAGTAAAACAGTCGCCATTTTAACCCCCTAAAAAGAGCTCGCAGTAGCTAATACTAAAATTAAATAGCTTTAAGAGCTGCTTAAAACTAAAGACACCCCTACACCTAGTAAGGAGTTATTAGATACCTAAAGACTTACTATAGTTCTTAAAACCCTAGCCTAATATATAGCATTAGTATTATTGCGGTCCGCAAAGGTTGCGGACCCCTTATTACTTACAAACAGAACTAACCCTATATTTAATAATTGGAAGCTTTAACTGCAAAATAAGCTTAAAATTAATATAGACCACTTCCCTACTACCTAAGCTAAAATGGCCTACGTCTTTAGCCGTACTGGTGGGGATATATAAATATATCTATATCCGCGATACGCCCAAGACTTAGCAGACCCCTTCCTCTCTAAAGAAGAGATAGTTAACTACCTATCTTCTATTTACAAAGACCCCTTTAAGACACAAAACACCTGCCTTAATTATAAAGCTCTTAATATAAAGATAACGGAGACCTTTTTAGCCTTTTAGACCTACTTTTTGCACCTAGCTGGTTAAGCCTAAATTCCCTATAAAGATCTAATACTAGACCTCTTTAACAAGCTTACCCTAGACCTATAGCGCACCGTACTACCAGTTTTTACTACTATATAGACGCTAAAGGTACTTACGGACTACTGCCTAGCTATTAACTAAGGCCTTTATTAAATTAAGGCATAATCTAAGCGGTATAAAGCTAGAAACTCTCTAAACCAAACTATAAGCACTTTACAAACGGCCTATAATACCCTAGCACAATCTATAACTCCTATAGCACTAGCTATATAGCCCGCTATTAATTTAGTAGCTAGCTATATAGCTAGTTCTACTACAGGTCTAGTATATACTTAGCCCATATATAACAACCCCCGTAAATAGGCCCTTAGCAATTAAGGAGCTTACATTTTATATAGCTAGAAAGACCACTTTATAAAGGATTACTAGACAAAGGCAAAAACGGGTAAGGTTCTATTAATTTAGGAGGATAATATAAAGTTAGAAAAAAAAAACCCCTAAAGAAAGACTCCTCTCTAGGGTTAAAAGGGATTAACATATTATATATTGTTTGTATCAACTTAATAATACAAGTGAGTTATATCCCGGGGCACGAAATACGTATAGTATCGTATGCTCTTTGGGATGGTGGTGACTGTCAATTCTATTAAGGTAGACTACGTAGTCTATATACTGACGCGCCTCCCCCTTAATTAGTCAGTATACAAGTGGTTAGTACGACAGGTGCTGTAATTATACACTAGCGGTACTTGGAAAATGAAACCACTTGTGTATAGCCTCCGTAATTGCCTTAATAGAACCATAAAACACATAAGAAAATACATAGGAAATACCTCCTAAGGTGCCTTCTGGGTTGCCTTCCAAATAGTGCTCCAATCTGGCCGTAAGTCCTGCTTACAGTCCGTAAAATGAACTGTACGGCCTTTTAACGGGCCGTAAATGTACCGTACGGCCTTCCAACGGGCCGTAACTGAACTGTAAATACTCCGTCAGTCTCACTCTACCCATTCTGTAACCTTTAGGTTGAGCTTATTTATATCAATTAGGGTTTTAAGAGCTTAACACAGCTTTGCCTTAGTCATAGCGTCTGCTAGGTTGTCTCCGCTGCTGATCCATTTAACCTCCATAATCTCGCGTCGTTCATAGGCCTGACGTAAGCATATTAGGTTAACCATAAGCCTCTTCTCCTGTGTTGTGCCTAGTTTGACTAGGCAGTCATAGAGGGACTTTAAATTGGTGCATAAAACCAGGGGTAGCTGCTCCAATTATAGGATCTTCTAGATCGTTGATTTAATTACGGCTACTATATTAAAGCCATAGGCTAGTGCATATAGTTCAGAAGCTAGTACACTGCGGGTTACTCACTTACATTTAATTAAAGACCAGTGGAGTATATTTACATCCTAATTACGGTCCATAAGTACAATTATAAGGCCGATTTGCGATAATAGGTCCCTATTATTAGCGAAGGAGGCGTCCATAAATACCATTACGCTAATAGAATTTAGGTCTAGCAGTATAAAAGTAAGTCCTCTTATCGCATTATTAATCTGCCATTAAATGCGCTTATTAAGCTGCTTAACATTTTCTTCTTACGGATTTACTGCCTAGGCCACAAAGGACAAGTCATAGGCAGATTCGGGTTGGCAGACTATAGCAATATAGGCGCCTCTTGCACGCTATACAGCGTATTAGTCCTTCATATTTACGGTCTTATAGGTCTCTCCACGGGAACTAGTAAGGTCCGTAGGCTTTGCTATAATAAGCTTTAGATTTTAAGCTTGGCGTTCCTAAATTAGCTAGATTAAGTTGCCCTTTTATATAATTAAGCCTCCGTTAAACTTAATTGGAGTCTACTTAGTTAACTGCTCTTATAGCTTTGCCAGGAACTTAGCTTCTTACAGTTTAGTCTCTTTAGCATCCGCAAATGTCTAGTCTGCTAAGAAGAGGGTATTATCTGTTTAGAGTCCAACAATACCAAGGCCGTTTAATAGGGTGTATAGGAGGCAAGGGTTATAGGTCAACTACTTCATCTTAAGTTTACAGACGTGGTGCTAGTGGTATATCTTAAACCAATAGTTTCCAGCTTCTGGCACTCTATAGACTAGTTTTACAACCTATAAAATTATTCCTGGTTATAAATTAAGCTCCAGCGGTAGTCGTATAAAGATATCCCTACTTAGGTAGGTATTAGATTATACATAGGCTTATAAGATATCCCATAGGTAAAGAGCTACAGGTTTACTTTACTATAGGCCGGGTATAAGTGCAAGTATAATCCGTTGGCTAACTTGTTGGATTATAGGCGATTATATAAGGACTAAGTCCTTTCCCTAGTCATTATAAGCTTATATAACAAGCCTTAACTTTTTAAAGGCTTTGTTAGTACTAGGGTGCTTAATTTTATCAACAAAGCGCGAGTTAAATATACAGACGCCTTGCGGAACGTCTCTCTCCGTTATAACTGCAAAGACGCCCTTTTCAAGTAGTCCGTTAATCTCTTTACATCGTAAGTCCGTAAAAGGGGTTTCCTATACTAGAACTGATATATCCACAGGCAGAGATTGCCTTACGGATATACCTTCGGAGGTTAGGTAATTCTCCATTACAGGGTTCTTACAGGGGCGTCCTCAGCCACACTTTACGGCAGGTTTAGTAGGTTCAGTAGGTTTCTAAGGGACCTCTAGGGTAGGCAAGGGTGCTTCCAGTTTATTTAATTCAGCGGGTATTTCTAGTTTACCTAATTCAGCAGGTGCTTCTAGTTCGTCTAGCTCAACGTTATAGGTGTTTTTAGACCAAAAATAGGGTTTTACAGACGTGCTTCTAAAGCTTATCAGTCCGCTAGGGAGCTATACACAGTAGGTCTCGTCTTCTATAGCCAGTAGACGGTAAGGTCCAGTCCAATTACCGCTTTTACGCCATACAAGGACTTCAGAATTAAGCGGGAGGTTATATACTAAGGTCGTATTAGGTCCATTGCGGTGGTGCATAGCATTATTAACAGTTTATTTAGCCCGTAATTTAACTATTTTGGCCATTACCTTCCATATTACAGCTGCTTAATCCGTAACAGATAGGGCAGGAGGGTCCAGTTTACTCATCCTTAGGTAGGCTCCGTAAACCAAGAGGGTAGGTACCAGTCCATCAGGGCCAGCGGTGTCGTTTATAGCTTTTACGGCCATCTGTAAAGCCAGTTCCTTTTAGATATTCTTACACTCATCTATAATAATCTAGTAAGCTCTCTATAGAGCTAGGTAAGCTTGCTCAATAAGCCCAACGGACCAATACGCCTCAACTAGAACGGCTTTTATTGAAATAGCCATAGCTATAGCGTACTATTAGAATTCCTTACTAATAAAGTTCCTGCCAGCGTTGTGGGTAATATACTCAGGAGGTCCAAGGTATATATCAATCTAGCAGGTCCGTAAAATATCCCAAGTATATTTTACGGATATATTTTGCAACCAACGGGCGGCTTAATAGCGGGTTACCTCATCAATTATATATAATACTGGACTGCTATTAATATACATAATGTCCATGTATACTGAGTGGTTAAAGTTAAGGTCCTTATAAAGGGTGAACTTAAATCGGCCTAGGGAACGTCCATATTTCTAGCAAAAAGAGCAGTATTTGGTTAGGTAGTCAATTGCCTTCCTATTAATATTATTATGTCCAGAGCGTTCAAGGACTCTATATAGTTTTTCAGCTAACGGGTGGCCGAAGCGGCAGTACAGGCAGTGGATCTCAGTACTAATAAGGTAGCACGGGTTATAGTCAAAAGATTCCTAAATATAGGTCCGTAAAGTCTCTCCCCATATAAGGAACGGGTGTCCGAATTATTGTACAATTGGTAGGGTAATATGCTTACTTCCTAGGGCAGTTGCAGGGCCAATTAGGGTATCTATAACATTATTATAGTAAACCTATAGCCTGTCCATATCCGCAAGGCAAAGTAGGAAAAGGGTGTCCGCTTTTACTATATAAAAATCAACTAGGCCAATTAGAGTCTTGACTTTAACTAATCCAATTAATACGGTTAAGCCAATGCTGAATTGGACATTTATGGCCCCAGTTTACATAGTATCAATGTCCGTATTATCACTTATAGTGGTCTTATATGCAAGGTATTGTCCATAACCTGCAGTAGACTTCTTAAAGGCACCTATATCAATCATAACGCCATAAAATTCTTTAGGGGTGTAGCGTTCTATGGTAATATATGCAAATAGGTCCTATTCGCGGTCCATAACATCTATAACAGGTCCAACGGGTATACTTACAGGCTGGTTTTCAGGTGCAATTAAGTATATAAAGGAGCGGTCGGCTAATACGGTTATAATATTAAAGGCTTAGCTATCCGTAAAAGGTCCAAAAGTAGTTAGGAACGTCTCTAAGGTCTCCTATTCCTGGGTATCTAAGTCAAAGTCAATTATAAGGGCTTCCATTAACTTATCAAGAACCTCCTCTTCTTCCTCTCCTTCATAGTCCAAAATAAACTGGTTAATCCGGCTATCAAATCTCTTCTTAGACTTGTTATGTTCTTCCTAGGTATACCTTATAGACCAACATCCTTCCTTGCCGCACACAAAGCACTTCTGGCTGGTTTGTCTACAGGGGTATACTTTCATACGGGAGTTGCTGCGGGGGTTACAGGTGGGGCTTAGTCGGTACGGGTACTGCTAGCAGTAGCGGCGGTCCATAAAGTAGGCATCTAAGTCAGTTTGCGGGTTTTATAGGTCCGTAACAAAGGCTTAAGTACTGCCTAAAGGGTTTAAAACTTCGTACGTTGTAATAAAGGACCGTAAATCGTTAATAAGGCCAGTTAAGGTGTCTGCAGGCTTATAACAGGCGTATTTACAGGGTTCCACTTCCTGGCAGGCTGTAATAAGTTTATTATATAGGAAGTCGTCTATTCAAAGCTTAGCATTAAGGCCGTGCTATAGGTGCCAAAGGTCTTTAATAAGAATTTGCAGGCACTCTATAGTCGATTTTTCAGTGTTCTTATTAATTACGGTCCGTAACCTAATCATATTCCATTATATAAGGATGTCACGCTTATATTCTGGCCCTTTAAAGTAGTTGCGTGTAGCTTTACATAGCTTATCAAAGGGAACACCAAAGGGGTTACTCTTAAGGTTGGTATAGTAGTAGTCAAGGGCTAGGCCGCGCAGTATGGTAGAGTAGGCTTAGCTAAACTCCTATTTAGGAATATCAGCCTTCTAACAGAGGTCCGTAAAGATGGTCAGTTTAAAGTCAAAGTTGTCATTTTCACCGCTATACTTGGATTTATCGGTGTAGAGCTTAGCCAGGTTAGCTAGCTCCTTGCCATAGGTCTTTACTTAGGTGGTTTACGGATCTATAACTTAAACAACGGAAGGGGTTTGGTCCGTAATTTAATTTTTAAAGGTATTACGGTCCGTAATTTAGGTTACGGGGGTATTACGGTCCGTAACTTAAGTACTAGGTATACTTTGGCCCGTAAGATCAATTCTAAAATCGCTTAGGTTTATAGGACGAGTTTAGTTAAGTAGGTTAAGTATAAGGCCAGTAATACCATTAAGTTTAGGAGAAGCAAAGAGTTTATTAGTAGCTTTAACCTAGTCTAGGATCTCCTCTTTAGTCCATTCCGTTTAGTCCTCCTCCTATATTGTGTTGTATAAGGACCATACAACAGTAACTTGTTTATCCTTTTCAACCTATACACCTTAGTGACGTAAAAGGGTTCATAGGTTACGGATAGTAGTAGGGTTATAAGCCTTAAGAATAGCTTTCGTAAAGTCCACAAAGTCTTCCTTATATTACTCCTATAGGTCGTCATTTAGGAGCTTATAGTGTCCGTATTCAAGGATTTTAAAATTAATATAGTCGTTAACGCCGTCCGTAGACGTAAGGTCGACTCCCTAACTCCACTTCTTTTAACCCTTACTAATTTGCTTAGTTATATCTGCCATATTATATAGCGTGGTATATCTGTATAAGCTATAGTAGGTAGTGGTAGCTTATAGCGGGTGGAGGAGGTCTTATAACGGTCCGTAAAATCGATTAATGGGTCCGTAGTAGTTTGCAGGAGGGTAAGGGGTTCCGTAAAGGTCTATATTCACATCTATAAACTTCCAGTAAACCATACTAAGACTTAAATAAGTATACAAAGTTGGTAATAGGTCTGTAATTCCTAACTTCCAACCTTCCAGCAGGTCGTACTAGGAGTCTAAACAGGTAGTCGCTGTCATATATCGCTCAGTAGGAGGTGTCGAGTAATTGCTAATCTGTGCGCGCTCACTAATCAGTGTTTGTATCAACTTAATAATACAAGTAAGTTATATCCCGGGGCACGAAATACGTATAGTATCATATGCTCTTTGGGATGGTGGTAACTGTCGATTCTATTAAGGTAGACTACATAGCTAACTCTAGAGCAAATACCTTTGCCTTAATAGATACCTAGTGTGCTATAAAGCTGGCTAACTTTTTAAATGTACCTTTTAAAGAACTGCCCAAACCAATTCCTATTTATAGGTATAACGGACAGATAGGACCACCTATTATAACTATCTTACGGATTTACCTCTATATAGATAGATAAAGGCAATATAACGTCCCCTTTCTTATTATAGACCTAGGAAGCCATAATATAATCTTAGGAAGAAAATAGCTAGCCTATCTAGGCTTACAGCTTAATATATAGAGTAGACAGCTTATCTAGCCCAAAACCCTACCCCCAACACCCTCTTTTATAAAGGAAATTAGCATTATAATAGAAAACCTTATACAGCTATAAATAGACACCGTTTACTAAGCTAATACTATATATAGGGACCAGGCTTTTAAAAAGAACATACAGCTTAACTCGCAATAGATCCATATACTACGCCGCCCCTAGACTACCTATATTATGCCACCTATATTAGAGATTAAAAAAGTTAGTAAAAAGCTAGCAGAGCTCCCCATAGGGAACTTAGGCCCTATATAGCCATAAAGAATAGTAAGGAGCATTAGATGATATACTAAACGTATAGACTGGAGGGATAATTTACGGAAGATAGAATAGGAGCTAAGAAAGATTATAAACCCTAGGCCACAAAATACGGCCTAATAATAGTCTATAAAAAAACCTACGGGCCTCCCACTAGTTAATATCTGCTATATTAGCGCCGTAGGATTCTACTAGAACTTGGTCTAACCTAATACTGTTACCTTTACTACTAGCTTATATAAAATTAATTAAATAATTAGGGAAAAGGAAAATAAGCTTAGTAAATAGGAAGGCGAGCTTATAAATAAGAAGCTAGTAGAACAGAAACTACCCTATTAATACTAAAAATTTAAGGACGTGTTCTCTAAGGTAGTATTAGATATACTCCCGCCTTACCAACCATACAACCACAAGATTAAGATTAAGCCAGATAAGAAAGATATACTTAGCTATAGCCCCCTTTATTAGCAGTCCACTACTAAATTATAGGCTATAAAGTAGTACCTTATTAATAACCTAAATAAGGGCTTTATTAAACCTAGTTAAGCCCCTTTTAACTCGCCTATTCTCCTTACTAAAAAGCCAAATAGAGGACTTTATTTCTATATTAACTACCGCAAACTAAATAATATAACCCGTAAGGACCGCTACCTACTGCCCTTATTTAATAAGACTTTAACCTAAATAAATAGAGCTAAGATCTTTACTAAGCTTAATATCCGTCAGGCCTTTTACCGGATTAAAATAAACCCTAGATTAGAAGATCTTACTATATTTTAAACCTATTACAAAATATATAAATATAAAGTACTTCCTTTTAGACTAACTAACGGACTAGCTATATACTAGCGATATATAAATAATATACTCTTTAACTACCTTAATAACTTCTATACGGCCTACTTAGATAACATTATAATCTACTCTAAGAATGAGTTAGAATATAAGGAGCATATTTATAAAGTCCTATAATAGCTCCGTAAGGCTGGTCTCCAGGCTAATATTAGAAAATCGGAATTTAGTATTAAGCGTACAAAGTACCTAGGTTTTATTATTAGTATAGACAGAATTAAGGCTAACCTAGAGAAAACGGCCGTAATTAACTAGTTGTGACGGCTTGCATAAATGCCTCTGAACTGAAGCTTGTGGATTGCTATCTAATAAAAATACTAAGCTAAGGAGAAGAAAAGAAGGGGGTTACAAGGACTATAGTAAACATATATAAAGGGGCAGCCGCTAAGGCGCTAGCGGTAAGCGAGCCAATTATAGGTTGGTAGAATATGGCAGCAGCATAGCAGAATTTGGTAGGTAACGCGCTCTAGCACCGTTACATCACCCCCCCCCCCTCCTAAAAAAGCCTGCCCTTAGGCGTTGTCCGAGCTCCCTATTGTTGTCTAAATTGTTATAATTATCTAACTCTTCTTCCTAGCATTTAATCTAGTTGTCTAATTTACGTGGTGGTCTAGGGAGGTTAGGGTAGGCTAGGTAGAAGTCCCGTAACTTATAGGGGGAGTACTTAAAATTAGATACGGGGTACCACTCTAGGTTGTTATTATAGCCTACCCAGCTTGCACGGTATTTTAAGATATTACGGACCTTTTTTACTGCTAGGATTTCTTTAATTTTCCATTCTTCGTCCTCAGCAATCTGGATTAGTGGTGGGGGGTTGTTATACTATCTAGGTAGTGGATTATCTATAGCCTTTCGTAGCCGGTCTGGAGAGAAGATGGGGTGGATCCTTATTAGCTCTGGTAGCTTAACCTTAAAAGAGTGTCCTACCTTTTAAAGAGTCTTATATGGGCCAGCTATTTGGTGGTCTAACTTATAGCTTAGCCTCTGGGTTTTCTAGTTTTTTGTTAACACCTATACCTTATTTCCTACTTAGAAGTCTTTCTCGCGATAATGTTGGTTTATATTAGACTCCTTTTTTTCTTACGCCTTTCTTATAATTGTTTAAGCAGTCTCCTAGGCTTTATATATTCTCTTGGCAAATGCCCGGGCCTCTTTATAGCTAAGGCGTTCGCGGGCCGTAGTGGGTTTAGTAGGCCTATCCCAATTAAAGGATGTTTGTGGTGTATACCCGTAGAGCAGTTTGAATGGGGACATCCCTATACTGTCATGGGGGAGTGTAAGCTGCGCGTAGTCTATTATAGGCAGTAATTCCGACTAGTTGTCCTAATAGTAGTCTATAAAGGGCCGTAGTTACTAGTCGAGGTACTAGTTTATAATCTCGGTTTGGCTATCAGTCTAAGGGTAGAATATAGTAGAGAGCTTAATCTTAATCCTAAGGATATAGTAGAGTTTATTCTAGAAATCTAATATAAACTAGGGGCCATAGTTAGAGATAATTGATTTAGGGGCGCCGTAGAATTAATAGATGTTATTAACGTAGAGGCGGGCCATATCCTTCACAGTTGTGGTCTTAAAACAAGGGAGGGAGACGGATTGCTTATATAGTTGGTTGACTACTACAAAGGCTACATTATGGCCGTAGGCGTCCTTTGGAAATGACTTAAAGTCTATAGTAATATATTGCTAAGGGCGTTCTAGAACTGGCAGCGGTTGTAGCTACCTAGGAGTTTAATCCCTAGGGGTATTTACGCGTTTATAGGCGTAGCAGTTTCTAATAAATTAATCCACATTAGATAGAAGTCCTTGCTAGTAGTAATAGGGCGCTAGTAGTTAGTGGGTCTTATCGCGACTAGGGTATACTATAGAGACTTAACAGTAGGCTTTGCGGATTAACTCTATCTATAGGTTGTTAATATCTGGAACTATAAGCCGTTTTTAGTATAGAAGCAGTCCTTCTTCTATTTCTAAATTAGGGTCCTCCTTTGCGGCTTAATTACGGAGGGCTTTTAAGGAGTTAGCCGTGCGGTTTATAGTTAAGATGCGGTTAACTAGCCCTATTAGTTTGTCTAAAACTGCTCCCTCTAAGGGTACTAGCTTATTCCGTTTGGAGTCTAGTTCTTTAAGAATTTGTGGGTCAAGCTATTTGGGATAAAGGAGGGCGCGCGTTTAGTATTAGGTCTTTAGCTTATTCTAGGGTCCTATATCTTATTCCCTTTGGGTTAGTATATTAGCTTTAGTGTTTTACTTGCCAGAACAATATATAATCGTAAAGAAGAATTTAGAGAGTATTTTGGCCTAGTGGGCTTATTATCCAGTAAGCTGCTTTATAGTTATAAAGTACTTTAGGGCTTTATAATCCGTATATATCTTAATCTAGGAGTTCGTGCCTTTAAGCTCTGCGCGCCATTGGGACAACGATTGGATAATAGCTAGTATTTCTTTGTTATGTACCTTGTAGTTACACTTAGCTGGGTCCATTGTTTTTAAGAAGAAGGTAATAGGGTACTATTTACCGTCTAGATATAACTGTAATAGGATTCCCGCTATAACTCCGTTAAAAGCGTCCGTCTCTAGCATTAATTTAAGGTCCGGGTTATAGTAACGAAGGATTAGAGAAGAGATAAGCTGATTTTTTAACTCTCTAAAGGCTTCTATACAGTTATTACTAAAGACAAAAGACGTGTCTTTCTGGGTAAGTTGTATAAGAGGCGTTGCCATAACTCTATAGTTACGGATAAATTGGTAGTAGAAATTATAAAAACCCAGGAAAAACTGGATCCCCTTTATAGTATAAAAGGGCTGCTAGTTGCGGATTACGTTAACCTTTTTAGGGTTAACTTCAATTTTATTTATACTTACTATAAACCTAAGGTACTTTATGTGTTTTACCCTAAATTTATATTTCTTAATATTAACTTATAAGCCTATGTTTTGTAATCTCTCTAGGACCTTTTTAACATAAACTTAGTACTCAAGTTTATTATCTAAGTATATAAGGATGTTGTCTAGGTATACTATGCAGAATTTGTTAAGGTAATTAAAAAGAACGTTATTTATATACCTTTAGTACGTAGCCGGTCCATTTATTAGTCCAAAAGGAAGAACTTTATATTTATAGGACCTGTAATGGGTACGGAACGTTGTTAAATCTTCAGATATAGGGTTTATCCTAATTTAGTAGAAAGCTTGGCGGATATTAAGTTTAGTAAAGATCTTTGCCTAGCTTAGATATGCGAGGGTTTTATTAATTAAAGAAATAGGATACCGATCCTTTTAAGTAATAGTATTTAGCTTCCGATAGTCGATATAAAAACAAAGGCCTCTACTAGGCTTTTTTACAAATAGGATAGGGGAAGTAAAAGGGGCTTGACTTGGCTTAATAAACCCTTTATTAAGGTTATTAATTAAGTACTACTTAGTTGCTTTTAGCTTGTCTATCAATTATTAGTAGAGAGGGCTATAGCCTAGTAAGTTATTAGCTTCTAATTAAATCTTATAATTGTATATTTAGTAAGGGGGTAACTTATCTAACACCACTTTTAAGAATGCGTCCTTATATCCCGTATAGATAGTAGGAAAGAGGCGTTTAACTAGCTCCTTATTAGTTTCCTTAACTAGCTCTTTTTCCCTCTTAGTAATAATCTGGTTAATTTTATATAAGCTAGTTATAAAGACCTCATTATCCCTCCTGTATATATTAAAGTGGAACGCTATAGCGCTAATTACAGCGATATCTACCGTAGGGGGGTCGCGTGACAATGGGGGTGTATAGGACTTTAGGGGCTTCTGAGGTAAAGGTGTTATTATTACTCCTTTTAGCTCCTGTTATATCTTTTAGAGGTTGTCTCTTATGTCCTATTAGTATGTTCTCTTCCCTGTTAGTTAGATCTGCGTAATTTAGATATCGTCTACATCACTATCTATCCCGCTGCTGTAAGTAGAGTCTTTGTTAACTGTAGTGCTCTAGGGGAGTATCTCTGTTAGTATAAATAAGTTCCTTCTAGCCTTGCGGTGGGCATCTTCTTAGGCAAAGGCTAGGTCGCGGTCCCTAACATCCTACTAATAGGTAGGGTCAGCCTTCGCGGCTAGTGTCTTGTGGTCGGTTCGGATTTCCTTAATAAAGGAGGGTAATTTCGGTCTATCCTCTAGCCAAACGAATTGTCTTTGTTGTACATTTAGCCAAATATCAAAATAGGATATCTATTTTCGGCTAAGGATTATATTGTAGGACCCTAGGTCTAGGACACAAAAGGGGATACCATACTAGCGTTATCCGTTAAGAGCAATATACAACTTTAAGATGTGGGTAACCGGCTTACCAGCTTAACCATTATAGCCTTTTACTTAGACAGGCTTTTTTAGTCTAGTAGCTTCTACATTTAGAAACTTAGCAATATTATTTGCACAGGCAGTATTTATAAAGGTAAAGCTATTTGCTCTAGTGTTAATAAGGGCGGTTGTGTTAACTCTATATCTATTTTGAGATACTATATATGGAACTATAAAGTGTTTTCTACCTATTAACTAACTTAGATTAATTTCTTTAAGATTAATAGGGTACCCTAGGGGGGAGTCTTTCCCTAGGGTTCTTCTTTTCCTGACTTATTAGACGTTTCTTCTTCCTCTATCTCCTTAATATTGCCTATATCCTTTAGCTCTGGGCAAGATAAGGCAAAGTAACCCTCCTTATTGCAGTTGTAGTATATAGCCGAGGTAGGGTCGATTGGGGTATTGCGATAGGGACCAGCCAAGGGCATGGTATATGGCTGGTCAGGTAAGGCTTGCCGGTACATAGTTATAACCGCTTTTGGTGTAAGAGTAGTCGTGGCTTGTCTTCCTACTCTAGCTTCTATAGGTATGGCTGACAAGTTTTAATTACTACATAGTCGCTTCTACTAATTAGGGTGGGTGTTAATCTGCTTTAGTTCTAAGTCTAACAATAGGCAATAAGCTGCGAGTTTTTTGTGGGTTAGTAGGTTATTTAAGGTTATAGCAATCTTTTCTTATAGCCGGATTGTTAGCTTATTGTATAGATCCAAATAATAGTTTTTAAGGGGAACCTAGCCTTCTCCTATAAGGTATAGGAATTGAGTCTAGAACTTAGTAAAGGGTTAGTTTGGTTTTATTATTAGGCGATTATAGTTATACCAGGCATTCCGTACTTTGTTTAGGTTAACGTAGATAGTAGCCAGGTGCCGTATTATCTTATTAACGGATGTAAATTAGACAGGGGAATCGTCCTTAAACTTAGCTTAAAGGTGCCGTTGGGCGTCCCCTATGGTTTAACTAAAGAGGTAAAGCATTTTGGCTTCTTTGGAAAGGAAATAGTTATAATTAACGCAGAGCTTTCCTTATACTTAAATCCTCTAATTTTAAAGGTAGGGTCTATCCCGTTAGATAGTAGTTGGGGGTTAGGGAGCTTAACAGACTTTAATTACTTTATTATTATATCCGTACTCCCTGGTGTGTCATATTTGGTTAAGTTAATAGGACGACTAGGACTTCTAAAAGGGGGGGCTGAGCTGCTTTATAGGGCTATAAGGCTGTCTAGGATCTCTTATAGGGTCTCCTATATACTTTAAACTTGGAGACGGTTGGCTTCTTAATTGGCCGTTAGGGCACGAATCTGTTTATATACGTCTATAATATTATTGTTATCTTTAATTTCTAATCTTAATTAAATCTCATATTCTTCTTGGGTTGAAGCAGCTCTTTTAAATAAGCTTGCTTTAGGTGCCATTATTAGCTACCTAGGGTTCGTCGGTATTATACGCTTTGGTTTTAATTCTAGGGGTATAGGTCTAGTCCTATCTGGCTTATAAAGTGGGATATTGTTAAGGCCTTTCTAGGTAGTGTAGAGTTGTTTTAGTATCTGAGTATAGCGCGTTAACGCGTTATTGCAGACGAATATTCTTTAGGGTAGGATATTATTGAGGCCTTCCTAGGCAATATAGGGAGAGCTTAGTATAATGTAATGGCTTATACAAATGCCTCTAAACTGAAGCTTGTGGATTGCTATTTAATAAAGATACTAAGCTAAGGAGAAGAAAAGAAGGGGGTTGCAAGGACTATAGTAAACATATATAAAGGGGCAGCCGCTAAGGCGCTAGCGGTAAGCGAGCTAATTGTAGGTTGGCAAAATATGGCAGCAGCATAGCAGAATTTGGTAAGTGACGCGCTCTAGCACTGTTATACTAGTAGACACCCCCATATACCATAAAAGGGATATAATTATTTCTAGGTTTCTGTAACTTCTACTAACGCTTTATTAAGAACTATAGTAGGATTACCTAGCCTTTTAACCGCCTTACTAGGAAAGACCAGCTATTCCACTTTAACGCCATATATATACAGGCCTTTAATAAGCTTAAAAAATAGCTAGTATTAGCTCCCCTACTTGCCCACTTTAACTTAGAATGGCCCTTAATGCTAAAAACTAATGCCTTAAATAGCATAATAGCTGGCGTTTTCTCCTAAAAGTAACTAAACAGAGAATGGCACCCTATTGCATACTATTTAAAGACTATAATAGATGCTAAGCTAAACTACTATATCCATAATAAAGAAATGCTAGCTATTATCTCTAGCTTTTAGCAATAGTATATATAGCTAGAGGGGACCCCTAAGCCTATTAAGGTGGTTTCAGACTATAAGGCCCTAAAATACTTTATAACAACTAAGGCCCTTACGGCCCGGCAGGCACACTAGGTGGATATCCTATCTTAGTTTAACTTCTTAATTATATATAGATTAGGTGCTATAAACCATACAGATGCTTTTATAAGGCGTAAACAGGACCTAGGTAACTAGGCGGCTATAAAGATCTTATTATAGACCTAGATACTACTATAACTAGAGCACCTTAACCCCTAAATACAGGCAGAGCTAAATACGGACCCTTTAGATGCTAAAATATATCCTATTAACTCCATGGAACTTAACCTTATTAATAAACTACTATAGGCAAACTGTACGGCCCCTTCTCTACAGAAGTACTATAAAAAGGTAAAGGATGCTACTAGCCTATAGTCCCTTAAAAACGGACTGCTTAAGTACCAGAAATAGCTGGTAGTAGTAAAAAAACAGAATTTATAGACCTGGCTTATTACTAAAGCATATACCTAAGTCTCTACGGCCTACCCTAGAAAGAATAAGACCTATAAGATTATTAGTAACCATTACTACTAACCTAAAATAGTTACGGATATTAACCACTATATATAAAACTATAATAACTGCTATAGGTCTATAATTCCATGGGATAAAACCCTAGGACTATTAAAGCTACTTCTAATACCAGAACGCCCCTAGTAGTATATCTCTATAGACTTTTATAAGCTGCCTACAGACCGTAATGGATATAATATAGTAATAATCCTAGTTAACTACTTTAGTAAGCGCCCGTTCTCAATCCCCTATTATAAGGATATTAATGCCAAGGAGGTAGCCTAACTATATATCTATTATATCTACCAAATTTACGGACTACTAGATACTATTATATCCAATTATAGGCCGCAGTTTATATTGGCCTTCTAGAATAAGTTTACTTAGATCCTTAATATTAAGCTAAAGCTTTCCACAGCATACCACCCCTAGATAGACGGTTAGACGGAGATTATAAATTAATACTTAGACTAGAGGCTCCGGCCCTTTGTTAACTACTTCTAGGATAACTAGGGCGAACTACTACCCCTAATAAACTACGCCTAGGCAACCCTACCCTATAACTCTATAGGATTTGCACCTATTTAGCTAGAAATAGGATACTTACCCTATATAAGCTTTAACTAGGAAAGACTAGAGGGGCCATAAACCATATACAAAAAACTGTTTTATAAAAAAGCCTAGCAATATACCAAACGCTTAAAAGAAGCTTAGATAGTAGCCTATATAAATCTAGAAAAGGCCTAGAGATTAATAAAACAGTAGGTAAATAAGCATAGGCGTAAGCCTAACTTTACTGTAGATAATAGGGTCTGGGTTATAACAAAGAACTAAAAAACAGAACGGCCTAGCTATAAGCTAGACTATAAAATAGTAGGACTATATAAGATCTTTAATAAAGAAGGCAACTTATATAAGGTTAAGCTCCTAGACTTAATTAAAGTCTATCCTATCTTTTCACTAAATAAGCTATAGAAGGCTGCAAATTACCTACTACCTAGATAAAAGAATAAGCCTCCCCTACCAATTTAAGTTAATAGCGACGATAAATAGGAAGTTAATAAAATACTAGCCTATAAACTAGTATAAGGAATACTACAATACCATATTTAATAGAAAGGCTATAATCTAGACCTAACCTAGTACCCCACCTAGAACTTTATAGGCTGCCCCTAGAGACTTAAAGAATTCTATAACTAATACCCTAATAAACCTGGACCCCCAAAGTACCTTAATAAGTAGATGGAATGCTAATATAGTAAAGACAATAGGCTGCCTATTAAGCATAAAGATAAGAATACCCTATAGATATAATATGGACATACAAAGCCTAAGGGCAGGCTTTTTTGGAGGGGGGGGTAATGTTACGGCGCTGGTAGAAAACAGTGGATCTTGGCAGACGTGGATTATGGTAGACATAAGTTACGTGACTTAAGGACCGCATAAAATATTAAGCGGCGCTGCTATTCTTCTCCTTCCTTTCTCTAGCTTTGGATCCTCGTTTATATTACGGCACTAATATAAACCCTAGTCAGGGGCTCCTCGCTTAGAGCCTTGGCCTATATATATAGACGTGTCCTTTCCTTGACCTTCTTCTAGTTCTTGTCTTGGAATTCTAGTTTACTGGCTACTAATAGATTCTTATTCTGTTAACTAAGCCTTTACATTATTCTAAGACCAATATTAATTCTACCTTGCACGAGCGCGTAGAAGCTTGCTAGAGGCAAGTCAAGTAGCAATACATTCGCTGCAGCCTAGAAGAACTAACCTGACCGACCAACTAACTAACTAACCAACCGGAGCTATTCCTAAATAATTAAAATAAAGATATGAAAAGATACGCCTATAGCTTACGCGTAGTGCAGCACATTATATCCGATCTTGTGTAATTATCTACGTACTACCCGAACGTGCTAATATGCCTATAGAAGGACTAACCTAACAACAACCGTGCTAATACGCCTATAGAAGGACAATTCTTTTTAACTGATACTAAGCTATATAAGCTACAAAGAACGACCTTGGCTAAGACTGGGCTATAAGCCGTAATAAACGACCCTAATTAATACTGAGCTGTGTAAGCTTTGGTGAATAATAAGGAAAGACTAACGCTGGCACTATACTGCTACTAACCAAACCAAACCCGACTAAATAATTATGCCGATGTGCCTGTAATCTACTAACTAGCTAATAGACTAAGACCTATATTTAACCTACTATTACTAACTAACGCTAGCACCGTACTGCCACCAAACCAGATAATAATTGTGCCAATATGCCTGCGATCTACCAACTAGCTAATAGACTGAGACCTATATTTAACCTACTATTACTACCTAACGCTAGTACCGTACTGCCTACGAACTGACAATAACAGCGCCAATACGCCTGCTGTTACGGCCCCTATGGACTACCTGACAAGACAATATCTACCTTAAAAAAAATTTCCTAGCCTTTGTTCGTACGACCCAACCAACCCCACCAACCCCAGGGGGCCCCCGCGGGGGGGATTTAACTAATGGCTTAGGGCGAAGCCTTTTTAAAAGGTGGGGTAGAGAGCTAGGAGACAATAGAGTTCTAAGAGGAATAATAAAGAACGGAAGGCTTCTAGCGATACGTAGTACTAGCCTGGGCCGGGCTATATGGCAGCAGAACTGTAGGACTGCATATACATATTAACCTCCTAACGTTAGGACTGGCGCTAAATGGCCTAAGTTTTTTTTCCCAACTACTTGCTGCTCTGCCTGCAGCTACCTAGTTGACCCTTACTGCTCCGCCTATAGTAACAATTTGGAACAGATCTGATGCTAGGAAGGACAACGTGGCTTTCTTAATAGGGAGGACAACTACAAAGCCTAAGGGCAGGCTTTACTGAAGGGGGGGATAATGTTACGGCACTGATATAGACCCTAGTTAGGGGCTCCTCGCTTAGAGCCTTGGCCTATGTATATAGACGTGTCCTTTCCTTGACCTTCTTCTAGTCCTTGTCTTGGAATTCTAGTTTACTGGCTACCAATAGATTCTTGTTCTGTTGACTGAGCCTTCACAGTTTATAGACTACCAATTGTATAGGCTTGCGCGTCCCTTATGCCGTGCTCGTGCCTCGATTGACTGAGTCGCTAACACAATCGAGGCACGAGTATGGCAAGAGGGTCGCGCAAAGCCTGTACGATTGGATTGTCTATCAACGAGGATCCAAAGCTAGAGATAGGAAAGACGAGGGACGGAACCACCGCTTGAAGTTTTATAAGATCCTCTAGTTACGTGACTGTAGTCTGCCGTATTCTGCTAGCTTTCTGCCGTATTCTGCTAGCTTTCTGCCGCATTCTGCCAGTACCGTAACATTTATTATATTTCTATACTTCTTATTATTGTATCTTATTTAAGGCTAGTAGACGCTAAAACTACTATAAAATAGAAAATTAAAATTAAGTTCCCTTATACTTATTTAAGTACGAAAAGAAGAAGTATCCCTTGTATGGATAGATACGCTCTATAAAATGCGGCCCGTGCGCATATATAAAACTTTGTAACAGTGCTGGCACCAATAAAATCTTATCCAATACGAACCAATAAAATATCGGTATTGCCAATATTGGCAATATTCGGATAATATTGCAATATTGCTTAGCATACTAAAATTTTATATTACACCTAA
>Ga0307507_10005783_pt1 | contig 19864 bp, 6 predicted proteins | sample 7_EM_MG_FD_207223 | JGI IMG/M metagenome (GOLD analysis project Ga0307507, IMG submission 207223) | Populus trichocarpa ectomycorrhiza microbial communities from riparian zone in the Pacific Northwest, United States - 7_EM | ecosystem: Host-associated > Plants > Roots > Unclassified | place...
TCTGGTTATTCCCTTCTCTTCTTTACGCAACGTCTTGTTCTCTTGAAAAGCTATATACCCTTAGATTTAGATAGAATTTATATTGTTCCTTCGAATCTTCCCCGAAGCCTCTTCGCGCCCTTACAGTTGCGGCAAATTGCCTAGGAAATGGCAATATAGTAGGTAACACGCTCTAGCACCATCATATTACCCCCCCCTCCTAAAAAAGCCTACCCTTAGGCTTTATCTAAGTTCTTTATTATTATCTAAATTATTATAGTTATCTAACCCCTCTTCCTAGCATTTAATCTAGCTATCTAATTTGCGTGGTGGTCTGGGGAGGTCTGGGTAGGCTAGATAAAAATCTCGTAGCTTATAGGGAGAGTACTTAAAATTAGATATAGGGTACTATTCTAGATCTTTATTATAACCTACCTAGCTCGTACGGTATTTTAAGGTACTACGGTCCTTCTTAACTGCTAAGATCTCTTTAACTTCCTATTCTTTATCCTCTGCAATCTGAATTGGTGGTAGGGGATTGTTATACTATCCAGGTAATGGGTTGTCCGTGGCCTTCCGCAGTCAGTTTAAAGAGAAGATAGGGTGGATCTTTATTAACTCTAGTAGCTTAACCTTAAAAAAGTGCCCTACCTTCTTAGGGATCTTATAGGGGCCAGCTATTTAGTAGTTTAGCTTATAGCTTAGCCTCTAGGTCTTCTAGTTCTTTGTTAACACCTATACCTTATCTTCTATATAGAAGTCTACCTTACAATAATATTAATTTATATTAAACTCTTTCTTTTCTTATGCCCTTTTTATAATTGCTTGGGCGGTTTCCTAGGCTCTGTGCATTCTCTTAGTAAATACCTAGGCCTCTTTATAGCTAAGGCGTTTACGGGCTATTATGGGTCCTATAGGTCTATCCCAATTAAAGAATATTTATAGTTTGTATCCGTAGAGTAGCTTAAATAGCGGCATTCCTATACTATCATAAGGGAGCGTAAGCTGTGCGTAGTCTATTATAGGCAGTAGTTCTAACCAGTTATCCTAGTAGTAGCTAATAAAGGGGCGGAGTTACTAGTCGAGGTACTAGTTTATAATCTTAGTTTAGCCGTCAGTCTAAAGGTAGAATGCGGTAGAGAGCTTAATCTAGATTCTAAGGACACGGTAGAATTCGTCCTAGAAGTCTAATATAAATTAGAGTCTATAGTTAGAGACAATTAACTTAGAAGCGCCATAGATCCGGTAGATATTATTAATATACATATGGGCTATATCCTTTACGGTCGTAGTCTTAAAGCAAGGGAGGAAAATAGCTTGCTTATTTAGTTGGTCAACTACTATAAAGGCTATATTATAGCCGTGTTTGTCCTTTAGGAATAATTTAAAGTCTATTATAATATATTGCTAAGGGCGTTTAGGGACTGGCAGTAGTTACAGCTATCCAGGAGTTCGGTCCCTGGGGGTATTCGCATATTTATAAGTATAATAATTTTTAATAAATCGTTCTATATCGGATAGAAGTCCTCGCTAATAGTAATAAGGTAATAGTAGTTAGTGGGTCTTATCTCTACTAGGGTACGCTATAGAGACTTAACAGTGGGCTTTACGGATTAGCTCTATTTATAGGTTGTTAATATCTAGAACTATAAGCCATTCTTAGTATAGAAGCAGTCCGTCTTCTATTTCTAAATTAGGGTTACCTTCTGTAGCTTAATCACGGAGGGCTTTTAGGGACTTAGCTGTGCGGTTTATAGTTAGGATATAATTAATTAGTCCCATTAATTTATCTAGGGCCTCTTCTTCTATAGGTGCTACCTTATTCTGTTTAGAGCTTAGTTCCTTAAGGATACGCAGGTTAAGCTATTTGGTACGGAGGAGGGCGCATATCTAATACTAAGCCTTTAGCTTATCTTGTGGCCCCACGTCCTATTCTCTCCGGGTTAAGGCATTAGCTTTAGCATTTTACCTACTAAGGCGGTATATAATTGTAAAGAAAAATTAGGAGAGTATTTTAGCCCACCAGGCCTATTAACTGGTAAGTTGTTTTATTGTTATAAAATACTTAAGGGCTTTATAATTAGTATAGACCTTAATCTAAGAGTTTAAGCTTCTAAGCTCTGCGCGCCACTAGGACAATAATTGTATAATAGCCAACATTTCTTTATCGTGCACTTCATAGTTGCACTTAGCTGGGGCTATTGTTTTTAAAAGAACGTAATAGGGTACCATTCGCCGTCTAGATATAGCTATAAGAGGACTCCCACTACTACCCTATTAGAGGCGTCCGTTTCCAGCATTAATTTAAGGTCTAGGTCGTAGTAACAAAGAATTAAGGAAGAGATAAGTCGGTCCTTTAACTCCTTAAAGGCTTTTATATAGTTATTATTAGGCCGTCGAAATCGGACTCTGCACCTGTATGTGGTGACGGCTACGAACCTAGTCTTTGAAGTTCAGATCCAGAGCCAACGCAGAGACGTCGCATAGCGTGCGGACAGGACCTGGTGGTAGTTGTAGGCGTTAAGGGCGGTAGTGAAAAAATTTCGGATGGTGAGATCTTAAAAACCACTACTGTTGGCCCTCTATAATATAGTAACTACTACACTATTCTATCTAGGGCACCTATACAATCCAACATAGATAAGTAGTTTTTAATAACATCCCCAAAAACCCTAATAGAAAGCATTAATAACCTTATATTAACAAATAGATAAGCGTAAATAAACGAACAAATAAGTAAATATACGGCCCCTTTTAACCTCTAGGGCGATCGCCCACGGAGTATGCGGTTACTTGCCGTACTACCATAATACTATTAAAAGGCAGCTGGATAACCCCATACGGTTTTCCTTATCTTCTCTTAACAGAGTAGTGCCCTTAGAGAGGGCCTAGTGACTAGGGCCTAGGTATAAAAGATACCCAGATATACATACACATATATCCCGCTTTTGTCTTTTAGTATTAGGATAGTAGAATGGATGAATTCCCCTTATGCCTTTAATAGGCCTTAGAGGGAGGAGGTAAGGCGTATATAGTAATGGTTAATAAGAGATAGTATATAGGGGGTGGTTAAGATACGGGACACAACTATATATAGCAATTAATCGGCAAGGCCTAGCTAGGATGTAGTGAACCCTAGCTCTAAATAAGCTAGAGAAGGAAGTAGTGGTTCTTAAGGAGTTTAAAATATCTAAGGAGGAGGACGTAGCTGTAGGCCCGTAGGGCCGCTACTACGTACAGGCATAGCAAATTGGGGTTTTTTATCCTACTAAGGTGGCTTATAGGGTTTTTCCTTCCCCCCTAATAGCAAGGGTTTTTTTCTGTTAATATTACTTTTCCCTTATATACGGAGTAGTCTGTGTAGGCCTAGATAGGATCCGTATTAGACGTTAATTAAAGAATCTACTACTAGTTATCATTAAAGATAAAAGACGTGTTGTTCTTAGTTAGTTATATAAGAGACTTAGCTATAACTCTATAGTTATAGATAAACCGATGGTAGAAATTATAGAAGCTAAAAAAGAACTAAATTCCCTTTATAGTATAAGAGGGTTTCTAGTTATAGATTACCTTAACCTTCTCTAGGTTAACTTTAATCCCTTCTATACTAATAATAAACCTAAGATACTTTATACGTTTTACTCCAAATTCGCATTTTTTTAATATTAACCTATAGGCCTGTATTTTATAGTCTCTCTAGGACTTTCTTAACATAAACTTAGTGCTTAAGTTTATTATTTAAGTATATATTTATTCATTGCTTAATGTCTAATACGGATCCTATGCGGCCCACATAGACTACTCCATATATAGGGGAAACTTGTAAATTTACAGAAAGAAACCCCCTAATATGTTAGGGGAGGAAAAACCCTATAAGCCACCTTAGTAGGATAAAAAACCCTAAATTGCTATACCTACACGTAGCAGCGGCCCTATGGGCCTATAGCTATGTTCTTCTCCTTAGATGTTTTAAACTCCTTAAAAACTACTACTTTCTTTTCTAGCTTATTTAAAGCCAGGGTTTACTACATCCTAGCTAGGCCTTACTAATTAATTACTATATGCTTATAGTTGTGTCCCATATCTTAACTACCCCCTATATACTATCTCTTATTAACTATTGCCATATACGCCTTACCTCCCCCCCCTTAAGGCCTATTAAAGGCGTAAGGGGGATTTATCCATTCTACTATCCTAATACTAAAAGCTAAAAGCAGGATATATATATGTGTATATCTAGGTATCTTTTATACCTAGGCCCCAGTTACTAGGCCCTCTCTAAAGGCACCACTCCGTTAAAAGGAGATAAGGAAAACCGTATAGGGTTATCCAGCTACTGGTTTTAGTAGTATTATAGCAGTATAGTAAGTAACCGCATGCTCCGCGGGCAATCGCCCTAGAGGTTAAAAGGGGCCGTATATTTACTTATTTGTTCGTTTATTTACGCTTATCTATTTGTTAATATAAGGTTATTAATACCTTTAACTGGGGGTTAGGGGATATTATTAAATACTAAGCATCCATATTAGATTGTATAGGTGCCCTAGATAGGAGAATAGTATAGTAGTTATTATATTATAGAGGGCTAATAGTAGTGGTTTTTAAGATCTTACTATCTAAAAAAAATTTACTACCGCCCTTAATACCCACAACTACCACCAGGTCCTGTCCGCACGCTATATAACGTCTCTACGTTAGCTCTAGGTCTGAACTTCAAAGACCTAGGTTTGTAGCCGTCACTATATATAGGTACAGAGTCCAATTTCAACGGCCTTATTTAAGTATATAAGAATGTTGTCTAGGTATGCCGTATAGAATTTATTAAGGTAATTAAAAAGAACATTATTTATATACTGTTGGTAAGTGGCTAGCCTATTTATTAGTCTAAAAGGAAGGACTTTATATTTATAAAACCTATAACGGGTACAGAATATCGTTAGATCTTTTAATGCAGGGTCTATCCTAATTTAGTAGAAAGCTTGACAGATATTAAGCTTAGTAAAGATTTTAGCTTAGCTTAGACGTATAAGGGTCTTATTAATTAGGGGGAGAGGGTAATAATCTTTCTAAGTAATAGCGTTTAGTTTCTAATAGTTAATGCAGAAATAAAGGCCTTTATTAGGTTTCTTTATAAATAAAATAAGGGAAGTAAAAGGGGCCTAAATTAGCTTAATAAACCCCTTATAAAGGTTATTAATTAAGTACTACTTAATTACTTTTAGTTTGTAAGAGGCCAGTCTAACTAGAACGTATAATTATTTAATTAGGCCATTAAAATCGGACTCTCCACCTATATATAGTGACGGCTACAAACCTAAGTCTTTGAAGTTCAGACCTAGAGCCAACGCAGAGATGTTATATAGTGTGCGAACAGGACCTAGTGGTGGTTATAGGCGTTAAGGGCGGTAGTAAAAAAATTTTAGATAGTAAGATCTTAAAAACCACTACTATTAGCCCTCTATAATATAACAACTACTATACTATTCTCCTATCTAGGGCACCTATACAATCTAATATAGATGCTTAGTATTTAATAACATCCCCTAACCCCCAGTTAAAGGTATTAATAACCTTATATTAATGAATAAGCAAACAAATAAATAAATAAGCAAATATACAGCCCCTCCTAACCCTTAGGGCGATCGCCTACGGAGTATGCAGTTACTTACTATACTACTATAATACTACTAAAACCGGCAGCCGGATAACCCTATACGGTTTTCCTTATCTCCTCTTAACAGAGTAGTGCCCTTAGAGAGGGCCTAGTAACTAGGGCCTAGGTATAAAAGATACCTAAATATACACACATATATATCCTACTTTTAGCTTTTAGTATTAGGATAGTAGAACGGATAAATCCCCCTTACGCCTTTAATAGGCCTTAGGGGGGGGGGGGAGGTAAGGCGTATATAATAATAGTTAATAAGAGATAGTATACAGGGGGTAGTTAAGATATAGGATATAACTATAAGCATATAGCAATTAATTAGCAAGGCCTAGCTAGAACGTAGTAAACCCTAGCTTTAGATAAGCTAGAGAAAAAAGCAGTGGTTCCCAAGGAGTTTAAAACATCTAAGAAGGAGGACGTAGCTATAGGCCCATAGGGCCACTACTACGTGCAGGCGTAGCAATTCGGGGTTTTTTATCCTAGTAAGGTGGCTTATAGGGTTTTTCCTCCCCTAATATATCAGGGGTTTTCTTCCTGTAAATTTATAAGTTTCCCCTATATACAGAGTAGTCTACGTAGGCCGCATAGGATCCGTATCAGACATTAAGCAATGAATAAATAATAATAATAATTATTATTTAATTAACAGTGTAGAATAAGAGTCTTAGGTAAGTAGAAGGTAAGTTAAAGGTAAAACGAGCTTTATATATTAAAGGATAAATACTTTCTAAACTCTTCTATTTAAAGACTAATCGCTGGTTCTTCTCTAGAGGAGAACCAGCTCCCTATATAATCTTTCTAAGACACTAGTAAAACCCTTTGCCCCTTATCTATCTAACCATATATCCTCTAGGACATTAGTAGGACATTAGTAAAACCTTTATCTGTTTTATCTAATATATACCTTTTAGGAGCGCCCATTACAATTACCTCCCCTTTAAAAGTCTTAGTCTTCTAAAACTTTACCTCTTAATAAACTCTTATAGAGTTCTAACTAAAACCACTAGGGAAGTTCTCTAGTGGAAAGGTACTCTATAATATGGCTTATTACTAGTTCTTTACTAGCGTAAAACCTTACTTTATCTTCTATTCCTCCGCTCTTCTTCCACTATAGCTCTTCACGGTACCTTTATAATAGAACCTTAATAATAAAAATAAAAATTAAATAGGATTCTCCTTCCTTATTATAAGAATTTATTATAAGCTAATCCGGAGGTTGTTCTGTGCAACGCATTAACTAGCTACTATCCCTATTTACCTAAAATGGGTCCTAATAATAATGTCTTAATATTAATTTCTTCTAGTTTATAAGCTGTTGTCTCTTATACGTCTTTCTATTAATAATACTATTCGTCTTGCCTTTTAGCAGACTGTTTTTTATTATATCTTAGCTTTCAGCTTCCACATCTCCAGCTGTTCTTTCCACCACTACTCTATTCTCTTTTTATAACGCGTTTATAGGTAACAGGATCCCCATTTTATCTCTTTAATAATACTAACTTCTTATAGTATTCTCTTGTAATGGCTCGTAATCGTACTGCGCGTCCCTAGACTAGCGGCGGCGTTGTTCCTACTCTATTAGCACCATAGACCACTTCTATTACTCCTATAGTAGTTTCTCTAAAGTGCTGCCGTCATTGCGTTCACGCGCTTACGTTAGACCCGTCCTATGCCTATAAGATGCCGCGCTCTAGCAAGAACAGATTTAAGTGTTCCTACTATTATAGCTAGAAAAAAACCTATATTCTAGTATTTCCCATTCCATTCTATTCTAGACTTTACTAACTATATTAGATCCCCGCTGTTTACACATATAAGGCTCACTAGCTCCAACGCGCTATTAGGGATTTCCGTCTATATTAGAATAGTAAAAGATAGGGATAAAAGGTGTCTTCTATTTGTCACGGAGTGAGTACAAGCGACGATAATATATAGCAAAGTAGATATTATTAAGCTACGTACATAAACTGTGTGATGAAGTCAAGACGTTGCGTGAGGAGAGAAGGTAAGGAAACGGGAAGAAAGGGTATATATCGTTAGTTTGGTTGCTCGGTCGACACGTGCACGGAGCAGAATAGGATTCGAGGAGCGGTCCTGGCAGAACTTGGCAGAATTCGGTGGATTCTGGCGGAATATGGCGGAATTCGGTGGATTTTGGCGGAATATGACAGATTGCCGTCTCGCGGTCGGTCTCTTCTTACTGCGTCGGTGGAAACAGGTGGACGTGTGTAAGGTGTCACGGAGGTGTCCCGTGACACTATTACTTACAGCCTTTTTAATTTAATAAGGGTTTCTATTACTGTAGAGACACAGTAATCTTAGACACATAGTGTCCAGGAGCGCATATATAAGCAGTTCGTTCTTATAAATAATAACATTTACACTATTACGCGGGCCTTTCTGGCTAGGTAAGTCTCTTTAGTGATATATTTAGGAACTGTGCTAACTCTTTAGTTGTTAACTTTCTAATCCCAGCCTAGATGCCAATTTGGAGCCTAGGGATAACACTAAGGATAGTAACGAAGATAAACGTTCTCCCTACCAGTCCCCTAGTCGTAGTAGTCCATCTAGTTCTTGCCGCTCTAAGAAGAATATTAGTAAGAATGCTAATGCTTCTGGGGATAGGAGTGCTAATAATACTGCTAGTAATAACGTTAAGATGGAGAAGAAGGCTCCTATTACTACTTTTAGTATTTAAGTTGTTATCTTGTTCTTTCTTTCTTTTTATAAGATAGCTTTATATAGTGCCTCTCTAGTGCCTCTAGAATGCCCTAGTACTAGGAATCAACTTTATACTTTAGGGATGCCTCTATTCTTATTTTTAGTAATAGTCTATATAAAAGCAGCATACCGCTATAATCTCCATATATAATAAATGGGTGGTGTTCTTATAGGTACTTTATAATTTCTTAAAATTTCTAAGTCTTTACTCTGTGTCTTTTTGGTCCTCTTTATATTATTAACTCTACCGCATATCTCTAGTATTAGACTAAATACTCTCCTTTTATCCCTAGGGAACCCTTCTAAATCCCTAGGGCCCCTTCTTTTAGTACTACTACTTATTTCTAAATAGCGTCTTCTTTAGACAGTATCCCTAGTGGTTTTTATATAGATCCCTATAGCTTTCTCTTATAGGATTTTAGGATCCTTATTATAATAGCAAAACGTTCCCATTTCTAATGCCTATGCTTAACCTTATAGTTTTAATTTATAGGGTCTTCCTTATTATCTTGTCTATAGCATATCCGGAACTATTACTAAATCCTAATTTATAGTCTTTAGGAAAGTTTTAATTGCCGTCTCGTATCCTAGCTAAAGGTGCTCCTTAGGTTCCCAACTATTATACGCCTAAGAGTATCCTTCCCAATAAACCAAAAATTCGCGTTTCTTCTAACGCTATTTTTAGTCTAGAATGTCTTCTATATTCCATTCTAGTTCCCTATTAATTTTACTAGGTAGGGGTAGATCCACACTATCTCTTCTCTAGTATAACTCTAATAAGAAAACATAAAATGTGGGATATATTAGATATAATTTCGGCAATTCTAATTTATAGGCTTAATTTCCTTTAATTTTCCTAACTATTTTAAAGGGTCTAAGCCACCTATAGTCCAGCTTCTTCTTAATACGTTTTATCCAGATATTTTTTATAAACAGTAAGACTTCATCTCCTATTTCAAATTCTTTAAGTATATGTCCCTTATTATAGTACCTTTTTTATATAGCCTAGGCGTCTAGTAAGTGCTTTTCAAGTTCTTTTCTACAAATTCTCATTTGCTTAATTCTCTTGGACGCTACTAGTACCTCTCTTTTAGGAACAATGTCCTTAACGTTCTAGGGGTCATTTACTTTTACCCCAAATAGTGCTTTATAAGGGGTCATTTTTGTACTACTATAGATACTTATATTATATATATATTACGCTAGAGCCAACCACAATGGCCAATCATCCTATTAATAATTAATATAGTAGCAGAGGTAGTGTTCTAATAACGCATTTAGACGCTCTATTTGCCCATCTATTTATAGGTAAAAGGCAGTACTTATCTTTTACTATATTTTTAATAAAAGACAGAATAAAGACCAAAATGCGCTATTAAATACGGTACCTCTATCGGACACAATTCCCCTTAGCGTGCCGAACAAGAGCCACCACTCTAAAAACAGGTCTGCTAGTTCCACTGCCGTGATCGTTATTATAACAGTAAAATACCCTAAAAACTTTATATATCTATTAACGATTACTAGGATAGCGTTAGCAACCTCTCCTATTCTTATTTTAGTAGGGGGTAAGCCTGTTATAAAATCTATTATTAATTCTAACATTGGTCCTTACGGAATAGGAAGCACTAATAACTTACTATAGGGGCGATACCTAGATATCTATACCCTTTAGCATGTATTACATCTTAATATATAGTCCTTAACTTCTTTAGATATTCTATCCCAAAAGTATTTCCTTTAAACGGCCTTAAGGGTTCTGTTAGCACCATAGTAACCCCTAAAAGGGTTATTATAAAAGACCTTTGGAATTTCGTCTTAAACCGCTTAGTCCTTTAGGATATATGCAGTACCCTTAAAGCGCAACAGACCCTTTTAGTCTTACTGCCACAGCTTCTTAGTAACTCCAGCCAAGTTAGTCTCCACTATATCTTTCCACCTCTCCCTAGCAACGAAGACATCCCTCTATTACGCCTAAAGAAGAAGATCTGAAAAGGTTTTATATAGATTACTTATTTCTATTTCGCCCGCTACTATTGTAGACCTTAGGCGTAGTATAAGACGTTTTAAACCATTAGTGCCAGCAGATTCTCCTACTATTATATAGTATGCTATACTACGAATAGGCATCTTGCCTATCCCCTCTAGATCCGGAAACTTATAGCTAATATGCCGTTAAGTTAAAGGTGCCATAATACCTCTAGCACATCCCGCAGAATTCTTGCTAATTCTAGGGTACGCCAACTTTATAACGTCTACTTAGTCTATAACCTAGTCTGTGACTATATCCTACGGCTCTATTATTATAGTGCTTTGTAGCTGTATTGCTAGGACCTCTACCCTACTATGGAATTCTATAGTTCTAGGGAAAGATTCTTCTTTCTTCCTAAGCAAATTTTATAATATGGGAATTATTTCCCCTGTGCTATCCTAGATTCTCCTAGTTTTATAATCCAGATATCTTAACAACCTATTAGCAGGATTTATCTTTCCTAGGCAGTACGTAATTTTAAAGTTGTACTATAATAGTGCCTCCGCCTATCTAGCTTGTTGACCACTTAACACCTTTATAGTCATAAAGTATTCTAGGTTATTATAGTCTATAAGGACTTTAATAGGATAATTGCTTCCTATATAATAATGTCGCCAGTGCTTTATTGCTGCGACTATCACGAGCAGCTTCTAGTTGTGCGTTATATAACGCTGCTTTATAGGGGTTATTTTTCTTAACTAAAACGCCATATGATACCATTCTCCATTTTTTAATTAAGATATAATTACCCCTAGGGCAAAGTCAGATGCATCCGTTTTAAGGTATATATATAGCTCCCAGCAGAAGTGTATTAGAATAGGCGCCGACGTAAACAAATCCTTTAACTAGTCTATAGCCTACTTAGCAGCTTCCCTAAATATAAAGGGTCCTAACTTCTTGCCATCCTTAGATCCCTTTAGTAGATTAGTAATTAGGAGCATTACTTATAAGTAATAAACAATAATCCTTTAGTAGAAGTTTGCCGTGCCTACAAAAACCTATACTTCCCTAAATATTATAGGGTATGGCCATTCCCTAATAGCGTCTACCCAGCTTTTCTCTATTAACACTCCGTTAACGCTAATAATAAAGCCTAGAAAATTAATGCTAGTAACATAGAATAAGCATTTTTTTAGGTTTATATAGAGCTTATATTCCCGCAGTCTTTCTAGTACTATTCGCACATAGTGCGTATATGCTTTATAGTTATTAGAGTAGACTATAATGTTATTAAGGTAGACCATATATATTATATCTAATAGGCCTAACAATGCCTTATTAATATAGGCCTAAAATGTCGCCGGTGTATTAGTGAGCCTAAATAGCATTACTAGGTACTTAAAGTGGCCGTACCATATTTAGAACGCCGTTTTCCACTTATCGCCGACTTTAATCCGGATTTAATAGTATACATCTTTTAGGTCCAATTTTGTGAATATCTTTATACCTAACAGCCTATTAATAAGTTCCCCTATTAAGGGTAGCGGGTAGCAATTCTTTATAGTAATCTTGTTTAGCGCCTAATAGTTAATATAGAGGTAAAGGGTCTTGTCCTTCTTAGGTATAAATATAATTGGTGCCCCTGCCTAGCTTATAGAAGGCCAAATCCATCCTCTCTAAAGATTATCTACTATATACTGATGTAATACTGCCAGCTTATTTTCTAACAGGTTATATAGTGGTCTAAAAGAAGGTTCCTTATCTCCTATATCTATCTTATGCTCCACCAATATAGGGTTGGATAAGGTGTGCGCAGCTTCCTTATTAGCAATATTCTTTAAGTCCATATATTCCTATAGAATCTCTAGTTCCTTAACTATGTATAGCTAGATATCCAAAAATAAATACTCCGCGTCCCTACTTTTAGGGTCAAGAGTAGCATATATGGCATATACCCACCCTTCTTCTTGCATATAGCTTAAGAAAGTCTCTTAATCTTTAACTATAATACACAGTTAAGACTTCCAGTGTTGATATAAGGCGGAAGGCCAATTAATATCTGGATTAACTTGGCGAAGCTATAGGTATCCTAAAATAAGGTCATACCCCTTAATTTCTGCGGCGCAGAAGCGCATCTCCTATATATCCTATAGACCATCGCGGTCCTAGCTAGCTATAGAAAAAGTTTATTCCCTATAGTATGGAATCCAGTAGCCTCTAATGCTTTAAATAATGCGCACCTGCGAGCCACTAAGGTCTAAATCCAATTCTTTTACTAGTAATTAAGAAATGAACCCTATAGTCACGCCACTGTCTATAAGGCAGTCTTATATTACCTATTTATTATTAACTTAAATAGAGACGGGAATAACCATACGGCAGCTTACTCCCTCCTTCTTTTACTAGCCTAGTGTAAGGGAGTAAAGATCTACTAGGCTCTCTCTTTTTCTAATTAAGCATCCTCTTACTTCTTCTGCCAGCAGAAGCGCTATATATGGCCTTTCTTACCGCAGTAATAATAGCTGCGTGACTCTTAGTTCCACAGTTTCTACCTATTATTATTTTAGGGTTAACCAGCGTTGCTCTAAGGCTGTAAAGCCTACTCGCGTTATCCTTTTATAGAGTGGTTAGGTCAGAATCTGCCCCTTTTATTAAAGCTAGGTCTAGTTCTACGCTCTTTATTATTAGCGTCTCGTTCCTTTCGCTTCCCCAGATAGTCTCTTTTAGCGTTCTTAATCTAAGTAGCTTTAGAGATAAGCTTTTCTTAGGAGGTAGGAATTTTGCCCTTCTCCTATATGGCCTGTTAAATCTTAGGTTATAACTTAGCAAGTAGCTAGTAAAGTTATATAGCGTTATCCCACAGGTCTAAGTAGGGTATGTTGTCTTCTAGTTCTTCCAAGTAGTTTATAAACTGGACTACACTTTAGCCTTCTCGCTGTTTAGTGTTATGGTATCACTAGTTATAATCCATCCCTTAATTAGTAGGGTCTTGGATCTAATTAACCAACTAGGACTTAAGTTCGCTAAATTTAAGGGGTATAGTAAGTTTCTTCTTATAGCATGTCCATAAACTCTTAACAGTGTCACGTAGGAAGGTAGAAGCAATTAGTGTCTAATTATACTTATTAGAGTAACATTTTAGGTCCAGCCAAAACTTAGTTTTGTATTAACGGATAAAACAATTACAGTTTTGGAGACTATTACTATTATACTTATTAGGTTCCTTTATGCGGAATTTAGGTTTTTCTAACATTATAGCGTAGTATGGCGTTACCCCTTTAAGTCCACTTTGTGTCTAGGGTATCTGTGCTTCTCCCAATTATCCTTATAATTGTCCTTGGTAGTCTTAATATGCTTATCTTAGTTATATCTCTAACTCCTTTGTCTTTTATAGGGTCTCGCGTAGTAACCGCTCCAATGACTTCCCAGCGGTAATCGTTCCTAAGGGTCTCAGAAGGTTAGACGGACCAGCTATGGCTTCCTAGTCTACTCCTTCGTAAGTAGAGGGGATGCGCTCCTCCAGGGAGACTCTGTCAGCCTCTTGTGGTGAGGGCGTCGTTTTAGGGGGTAAGGAGGTATGGCCTATCATCGTTAATTAATAGCCGTACGTTCCTTCCGTAAAGGATTATAAGCGATTAGAATTGTAAGAAGCTAGTTTAACTAGAACGTATAATTATCTAATTAATAGTATAGAATAAGAGTCTTAGGTAAGTAGAAGGTAAGTTAAAGGTAGAACAAGCTTTATGTATTAAAGGACAAATACTTTCTAAACTCTTCTATTTAAAGACTAATCGCTAGTTCTTCTCTAGAGGAGAACCAGCTCCCTATATAATCCTTCTAAGACACTAGTAAAACCCTTTGCCCCTTATCTATCTGACCATATCTCCTCTAAGACATTAGTGGGATATTAATAAAACCTTTATCTGTCTTATCTAATATGTACCTTTCAGGAGCGCCCGTTACATAGTTCCCCCATAGTTTGTTAGTAAAGGGGGCTATAGCTAAGAGAGTTATCGGCCTTTAGTTAAATCTTATAATTATAGGTTTAGTAGGGGGGTAGTATATCCAAGGCTACTTTTAAGAACGTGTCTCTATAGTTTAAAAGGTATATAGGGAGGAGGCGCTTAACTAGCTCCTTATTAGTTTCCTCTACTAGCCCCTCTTCCTTCTTATTAATAATCCAGTTAATTTCGTATAAGCTAGTTATAAAGACCTTATTGTCCTTCTAATATATATTAAAGTAGAAACCTATAGCGCTAATTGCCGCGATGTCTACTATAGGGGGGTTATATAATGTAACAGTTCACCAGCACTACGCTGAGACACAAGACCGTCGCCTAAGAGGCTCCGAGACACAATCGACACCACTCTCGTATGTCTCGGATACGGTCAAATATTGAGTCATAGACTACGGAGTTCCGGGTCTACTTTCATGTATTTAGTTCACTTGATTTCCATAGATTTAGAATTAAGTCATTCTTTTAATACCCACACTTGCACTATTACAGTTATAAGTCCGGATTGCACTACCTGCTAAACCAATCAATCTACTACCTTATTTACGAAGTCACTACTTCTACCACCTTTGCAAGTGTCTTGAGCTTCTTCACCTACCAAACGAACGGACGGTCGCACCTGACCGACGAACGTACCCAACAGACGAACGAACTAACGAATCAAATCAAAAGCTTAAAACGTTAAAATAAGGTTTCGCCAAGACGCTAACCTAGGACCCTGCTTGACCTGTTAAATTCTAAAAATGACAACCAATACAGACGGACCTTATTTAAAATTTAACCTTATCCTTAAAAAGCCATCTAATTAGATGCAATGGTTCTTTATTATTTAAGATACTGCTAAAACAAACAATATATAGCAGTACATCAACCTATTAAAGAAGAAAGACAAGCTTCCAAAGCTGGAACCTCCAAATTGGCCTACACCAAGAGACGTGCTTCCTACTGCTATATTAATAGCCAAGCTAGATCCAAACTAACTCATTGCCTACAATCAACTATACGCGGAATACAAGGACGATCTCCGCGTGCACCAGAAGCAAGAGCAAGCCATAAACGATATCAGCAATTATATCGTCCGCACGACGTCAGTAGCCTACCTCCCTCTCATCAAAGACCTCGGAACAGTATACGAACGCCTTTAAGAGTTAAAGACTGTACTCACCCCTACCACCTCAGGTTAAAAGCGCGACGTCCTAAATCAATACACGGCTCTCAAAGCCTATAACAAAAAGCAGAGCATTAAAAAATGGTTAAATAACTAGAGGAGCGTCTACAAGCTAGCAGAGGAATTGGAGCTTCTAGACGTATAGGGATTCAGGCCCCACTATAATTTTATATAAGCCATTAAAGCCATCTCTTCTAGTTTCATAGAAGCACTGGAAGTAGACCTAATTAGAAAAGAATAAAAAGACAAAAAAGCCCCATCTATTATTAACCTCATTAAGGAATTCAAGGAGCACTATTGCATGCAGCAAGCATCATCTACCTTAACTGCTAATAACTCTGCATTTGCAACCCTTTAAAATAATTCCAATTTAGACTCCAACAGCAATTCTAATTCCAACAGCAATTCAAATTCGAGATGGAACAAGGAATGCATATGCGGCATCGTACATCGGTTTAACGACTGCTATTATATTACTAAGCACAAGCGCCCTCAAGAATGGAAACCAAGGGCAGATATCTAGAAGAAAGTAGATAAAGCTATCTTATCTACACCTTAGATTAAACGCATCGTTAATTAAATTTAAAAAAGAGAATAGGAAGCAAAGGAGAACAATTAGAATATAGAATCCACAATTAATTTTAATTCTAAAACCCCACCTTCTACCAAACCAACTAGCTATGCTACTATATTTAGTACTAGTCAAATTCCTTTCAAACTCCAAAACACCTGGATACTTAACCCTAGTGCAGATACCCATGTCTGCAATAATAAAGAAGACTTTACCTTCTTATACCTAGTAGCAGAAGACGACTACCTAATTGCTAGTAGAAATTTTATAAAAATTCAAGCCTACGGAACAGTAACCATTACTGTTAATACACCTACTAGGAAGTCAAAAATAAAGCTATCCCATATAGCACTAGCACCTACCTTTTTTATAAATATTGTAGCACTCTTAAGAGCTACTAATAACGACATCTATTTTAACTTAGGATGAAATGTGCTATACCGTCTAGCAACTAGTGAAATAGTCTGCTATACAAAACAACTAGGGGGCCACTAGGCACTAATGCATAGAGAGCCTAAAAATACCTTAGACTTAACAACTCAATTAACCTTCTTAATAGGAAGATTTTAACCAAGCTAAATAGCCCATAAACCAATCGGAGCCACAGCTATAAGATGGCACAAGATACTCGGCCATATAGGACCTAATGCTATTACACAGCTTCCTAAGCACGTTATTGGCGTAGAGCTGACCGAATTTAAAACCAATAAATAAGCACCGCTCAAAATCAAATATAAAGTTTGCTTATTAGTAAAGCACACACAGCAGATCTCTTAAAGACGAGAACACGAATTTCCAGCCACTTAACCATTTAAACGGCTAGCATTTGATATTATCTACCTCGGAGTACCAGGGTACAATGGTGATAGATATGCCATACACTTCTATTACACGTATTCCAAATTTAACTTTGTGTTTACCTCTAAGAACAAGAACAAAGCTACCATCCTACCTACTATTCGTAAGACTCACCGCTTAATTAAGACACAATTCTATTAAGACGTTGTCTTCTTCTGGAGTAATAACAAACAAGCATTTAGATAAACGGAAGACACCCTAGATACGTGGTGTGCAGACAAAGGCATTACCTTTAAATGCTAAGCACCGTATACTAAGAAACAAAATGGCGGAGCTAAAAGATCTAGAAGAACCCTTATGGAACGATCAAGGTCTATATAGCTGGAAGCATCCTTACCCCTATCTTTAGGACCAGAAGCTTTCCTTACTGCTGGCTATACACTTAATCAAACACTAAATAAGCAGCTAGGGTGGAAAACTCCATACAAGGTCGCCTACGGCAAGCTACCATCACTTACCCATATATATAAATACGGTTGTAAGACCTATACGCTAAACAAACAAATTAGAAAGGGAGACAAGCTAGCTTCTTATGCATTAATAGGACACCTAGTCGGCTATAATTTAATAAATATCTATCAAATCTGGATTCTAAGCCTTTACAAAGTCATTCAAACCAGAGACGTTATATTTAATAAGACCTCGTTCTATAACCCCAAGGGTTAAAACATTGATTACCTACTTAGGGAAGTATTAAAAGACACTATCCAGGCAATTAGTCTACCAGAACCTCTCTATAAGGACAAATCTAAGGATAAATCTATCCTATATAGACCTACCTCAAATGCAGATCAAACAACTATATTAAATGACTCGGCAGAGCTTCCTATAAAGGACATTAAACAGCTACCGACACCTAGCAGAACGGTATCTCCGGATCTGCTAGAAACAAACACCACACCAGGAGGACTTTAAGACGATATCTTGGATATAATTAAAACAGGTTCTACCCAGCCAAGCAGTTTACCAGAACTATTAAATACAGCTCCACAAGCTAACGAGGTCTTAGCCAATCCTTCTATTAACCTCGTCCTACCAGAAGGTTCCAAACGAATTCAACATTAAGCGTACGCAGTAGTACTAGCCAATATACCTACCCTATTTGGCTACTACGCTAGCTTTGCCATAGGACTAGTAAAAGACATTAACCGAACTAGATCCTCCCTATATAGAGATAATCTTCCTCCTAAACCAAGGAACCTAAAAGAGCTAAGAAAGCACCCTTTAACTACCGGCTTTCAAAAGGCCATAGAAAAAGAATACAATAACCTAAAACGCCGAAGGACATTTAAGACTGTACCAAAAGAAGAAGTATATAACGAGCAGATCATTCCACTGAAATAGGTCTTCAAATATAAGTTCGACAGCGACGGTTACCTTTAAAAGCTAAAGGCTCGACTGTGTGTCCATAGAGACCTGCAGATCACCGAAGAAGAGACCTATGCAGCAACCCTAGCTGCTCGAATATTCCGTGCCCTCATGGCTATAGCAGCTGCATTCGATTTGGAGATTTGACAGTATAACGCTGTAAACGCATTTATAAACGCAAGACTAGTCAAGCCAGTCTACTACTATTGCCCAGAAGGCTTCAATCAAAACGGACATATCCTAAAGCTACTCATGGCGCTATACGGATTAAAAGTCTCACCACTACTTTAGTATAAAGAGCTCACTAGTACACTAGCCAAATTCGGATTAAAGCCTGTCCCAGGTACGAACTGCCTTTACACCAATAGACGACTTATTATCTTCTTCTACATAGACGATATTGCCGTTCTATTTGCCAAAAAGGATCTTTAAAGATTAGAAGAATTCAAAGCTAAACTTCTACATTAATATGAGATCCGTGCACTAGGAGACCTACAATAGTTCCTAGGAATTCAAATTAAATAAAATCGTGCAAACAGAAAGCTCTAGCTCTGCCAAGATTTATATATCAAAAAGATAGCCAGTCGATTTAATATTTAACCAGGAAGATTTCCTAAGTCACTACTTCCCGCCAAAGAACTAATTCCGTCCAACCAGTAGACGAACCCTCAAAGAACACTAGCCTATTAGCAACGGGTTGGTTCTCTTACGCACCTTACCGTATTTAGAAGACCTGATATTACAAAGACGCATTCTAAACTAGCCGAATTTCTTACCAATCCAAATTAAAAGCACCTTAATGCATCAAACCAAGCCATTGCCTATTGCCTTGGAACAAAATCTACAGCTATCGAATACTCTGGCGAAGTATTCGGAGCATATGTCTACTTCAGAAACCCTAAAGGAGAAGATATTACCTTTTATAGAGTATCTAACACAGCATTTGCGGACCATAAAGAGACTAGACGGAGCTCTCAAGGATACCTTTTTATGCTATTCGGAGGACTAATCGATTAGAAGGCAACCCTACAACAATTAGTAACTCGCTTGACTACCGAAGCGGAGCTTCTCTCCCTATCTACGGCTGCTGTTGAAATTATCTGGTGGCAGCGTTTCTTTAAGGCAATCGGTCTCAATTTAGAACGCGATTTTACCCTACTATGCGACAATATGCAGACTATACAACTCCTAAGACAGGATACACCAAAGCTTAACACTAAGCTACGACATATCGACGTCCATCAGCACTGGCTTAGACAGGAAGTCCAAGACAAAAAGATCAACGTACAATAGGTCCCTACAGACAAGATGCCTACTAATGGCCTTACCAAGATCCTACCCCGTCAAAGGCACGAGGTATGGATAAAGCAATTAAATCTGGTGGACATTCGACATCAGATCACTGCTACAACTAATAAAGACTCTTAAGTATCACCCTATACTACTCCTAAAGTTGTATCTAAATTTCCTATTTTGGTATAGCTTCTATCTTCGTTTTATTTTCTACAGCTTTAACTACACCGTCAAATCTGGGGGGGTGTGT
>Ga0307507_10005784_pt1 | contig 19862 bp, 2 predicted proteins | sample 7_EM_MG_FD_207223 | JGI IMG/M metagenome (GOLD analysis project Ga0307507, IMG submission 207223) | Populus trichocarpa ectomycorrhiza microbial communities from riparian zone in the Pacific Northwest, United States - 7_EM | ecosystem: Host-associated > Plants > Roots > Unclassified | place...
TATATGCTATATATTTAACTATTATATATTATCTAATATAATCTTATACAATCTTATATAGTTTTATTACTTAGAGGCTCTGCATAAGGCTCTGCATAAGGCTCTACACAAAGCTCTATACAAAGCTCTACACGAAGCTCTATACGAAGCTCTACACGAAGCTCTGCGTACAGAGGCTCTGTACGAAGCTCTGCGCATAGAGGCTCTGCATAACGCTTTGCACGACGCTCTGCATGACGCTCTGCACGACGCTCTGCACAAAGCTCTGCACGAAGCTCTGCATGAAGCTCTGCATGAAGCTCTGCATGAAGCTCTGTATGAAGCTCTGCACGAAGCTCTGCACGAAGCTCTGTATGAAGCTCTGCACGAAGCTCTGCACGAAGCTCTACGTACAGAGGCTCTGCATGAGGCTCTGTGCGAGGCTCTGCGTACGGAGGCTCTGCACGAAGCTCTGCACGAAGCTCTATATGAAGCTCTGTACGAAGCTCTGTATGAGGCTCTACGCGAAGCTCTGTATATGGAGGCTCTACACGAAGCTCTACACAAAGCTCTATACGAAGCTCTATGTATAGAGGCTCTGTATAAGGCTCTGTGCGAAGCTCTGCGTACGGAGGCTCTACACGAAGCTCTGTATCAGGTCCCTACTATATTCCTAATAGCGTCTACACGTGTCTCTGCCTATGTAGCCGCCTTATTTTTTACCCTTCTTTTCTTCCTTACATCCTCCCTACCTAGGGAGGCACTAGAATGGCAGCTAGTAGAGGACCGTTGCTAGAACTAGATAACTATCGCTAGAACTAGACGACCGTTACTAGAACTAGATGACCGTCGCCAGAGCTAGATGACTATCGCCAGAGCCAGACAACTGTCGCTAGAACCAGACAACTGTCGCTAGAGCTAGACGACCGTCGCCAGAACCAGACGACCGTCTCTAGAGTTAGACGACTGTCGCTAAAACTAGATGACCGTCGCCAGAGCCAGACGACCGTCGCCAGAACTAGACGACTGTCGCCAGAGCTAGATGACTGTCGCTAGAACCAGACGACCGTCGCTAGAGCTAGACGACCGTCGCTAGAACTAGACGACCGTCGCTAGAACTAGATGACCGTCGCTAGAGCTAGACGACCGTCGCCAGAACCAGACGACCGTCTCCAGAGTTAGATGACTGTCGCCAAAACCAGACGACCGTCGCCAGAACTAGACGACCGTCGCTAGAACTAGATGACCGTCGCCAGAACCAGACGACCGTTACCAGAACCAGATAACCGTCGCCAGAACTAGATGACTGTCGCCAGAGCTAGATAACCGTCGCTAGAACCAGATGACCGTCGCCAGAGCTAGACGACAACGACTAGCTAGCGAGCACTATAAATGATTTGATTAATTGATCGAATCAAGGTAGCACAGATAGGTAGGCACAAATAGGGAGATGCTAACGGGTAGGCAGATACAGACAGGTAAGTAGATATAGATAGGCAAGTAGATGCAGACAGGTAGACAGATGCTGATGGGTAGGCAGATATAGACAGGTAGGCAGATGCAAATAGGTAGGCGATGTAGACAGGTAGGCAATACAGACAGGTAGGCAATGCAGATAGGTAGGCAATGCAGACAGGTAAGTAGATACAGACAGGCAAGCAGATGCAGATAGGTAGGCAGATGCTAACAGGTAGGTAGATATAGATAGGTAGGCAGATGTAAATAGGTAGGCAATACAGACAGGTAAATAATGTAGGCAGGTAGATAAGTTAATAGATAGATAGGTAGAAGAGAACCATCGCTATATTATATTAAATTATCTAAAATAATATTATTTATTTTACTAGCCTTATAAATAGCTTTAAAGTAGCTTTTATTTATTTAAAATATATTATTAGTATAAAAGAGGTAAATATAATTATGGTTACCAAATGCGTAGATTACTGGTAGGTTGCGCGCAGGTTGCGCGCAGGCTACGCGCAGGCTGCGTGTTAAAAAAACACGATATAGGCTAGTCGGTCAAGTTGCCAAATGACCTTAACTGCGCGCCAATTGCGTCAACCACCAACCATTGAGGCTATTGAAAGGGTACCATATTTTGCCGATATAAGTAGCATCTTAAGGCGTTTTCTATATAGCAATTTCTTTTTAATAGGTTCTAATAGCTATATACTAGATTAGGGGTAATAACCCTTATTTGCAAAGAATAGTATAAGTCCTATAGTGGTTAAGATGTGGTTATTTACTATAAATTCACCTAGTAAAAGGTGATCTACCTAGTTATCTTAACTATAGGCGACTACCTGTTGTAGGTACGCTTTTATACTAGTATTAGCATTTTCTAGTTATCTAGCGGTTTTATAGTAAAAGAATGTGGATATCTTAATAGAGATACCAAGGTGTTAGCAGATTCGTCTCTATATATCAGAGTTAAACTATATGCCTTAGTTAGACGTAATTAAGTTAGGTAACCTATATAATTAGTAAACTTTATAGAGGAAGGCGTTAGTAATATCACTAATAGCTACGCCTTTGGTTAGGACATAGTGGCGCTCTTTTATAAGTTGGCATATTATTATAAGGATGTTCTTATAGGTACAGCCTCATCATTTATAGGGTGGTAGGTTAATAATAAAATTAATAGCAATATCTGCCCATTATTATATAGGTACTAGTAGAGAGTGTAGTAGTCCTTAGTACTTTATATTAAAGGCCTTAACGCGCTTATAACCATAGCAGGCGCCTATAAAGCGTTTAACTAAGTCTATTATTTTAGGCCAGAAGTAGTATTAGCTAAGAAGCTTATAGGTTCCTCCTTTACCTAGGTAGCCGCTTAATTAAAGGTTATAGGCCATTTAGATTAGTTGCTGTTATAAAATTTCTAGGTTAGGAATAAATAGGCGGCCTCTATAATAGAGCCTATTCTCTTTTACTTTTAAGGCTGCTATATTAATCTGGCCTAAGCTTTAGAGGTTAGTAGGCATTATACGGGTGCCAGCGGTCTTTGCGGTAATAAGTTAGTACAGTAATGGGTTAACAGAGGTGTTATATACCGTAGTAATAAGCTTGTTAATTTTAGAAGGTAACTTTAGTTCTATTATATAAAGCTAAGGTACAGTTAGCTCTATTATAGGTAGTATACCTAGGGCCAAATTTTATACTTTTAGGATTGTCTATTATTGGAACTAGTTATAGGGGTTATCTTTAGACTAAGGAAGGTCTTATAAGTGGCGTATTAGGCTATTAGGCTTAGTACCTTATACTCCTAGCCTATATACAATTTTAAAGTTAAAACTAGAGAGGAACTCGTTCTAGTATACTTAGTATTAGTTTAGCTATTTTATAGTTATAAAGTATTTAAGGTTATAATAGTCCGTAAGGACTTTAGTTGGCTGGTTAGGTTCTACTAAGGAGAGTTCTAGTTAGAATTCCTTAAACGCTTATATAATGGCAAGGAGTTCTTTATTATAGATCTTATAGTTGCATTCTTACGGTATAAGCTTAGACAAGTAAAATGCAACTAGGTAGAGGAGGCCGTTATTGCCTATCTAGGAGAGGATGCCTACATTAACATAGTCCAAGGAGTTAGTTTTAAGATAGAGTTATCATCCTGGTATAAAATAAGCTAGGATAGGTGCTTTAGTAAAAGCATCTTTAAGGTCTTAGAACGCCTTCTTGTATTTAGGCGTTTAGGTAAAATATAAATATATTTTTCTTCCTTTTATAGAAAGGCCTTTTATTTACATTATTGCTATAAGTGGTATTATAACACCCAAGACGTTATATATAAACTTTTAATAGAAGTTGGCAAAATTAAGAAAGGCTTGTACGTCCTTAATGCAATTAGGGGTTTACCATTTAGTAATTATACGTACCTTCTTAGGGTCCATATAGACACCCTTAATAGTAATAATTAGTCTAAGGTATTTTACTTCTATAACTAAGAATTTACACTTCTTTAAGTTAATATAAAGTCCTGTATCTCTAAGGCGCTATAGGACTTTTTAAACGTGCTCAGTATACTTAGAAGGGTCATTGCTGTAAATAAGTATATTATCTAGGTACGCAGAGTAGAAGTCATTAAGGTAGTCCTATAAGGCGTTATTAATATAGCTTTAGAAGCTGCCTGGGCCATTATATACGCTAAAGGGTATAACAGTATATTTAAACTGGCTAAAGCGCAATATAAATACGGTTTTTCATTTATTACCTTCCCATATTTAGAGGCGGTTAAAGGCGGCAATAATGTTAAGCTTAGTATAGATTTTAGCTCAGCTAAGCCGCTTAAAAGTCTTATATATAAGTGGTATGGGGTATTAGTTCTTAATTATAATAGCGTTAAGTCCTCTATAGTTAACGCAGAATTAAATACCTCCTCTTAGCTTCTTAGTAAGGAGGATAGGGGCGGCTGCTAAGGACATGCTAGGACAAATAAACCCTTTATTAAGGTGCTTGTTAATATACTTTTTAATAACTAGAAGTTTATCTTTTAATATTAAGTAGGGTCTCTTATAGAGTGGCGTTTTTCCTTATTTAGTATTAATAGCATAGTTATTAGGTTAATGTAGGGGGAGTATATCTGCGCTCTTTTGTGAGTATATATTAATAAAGTTATAGTACCTCTTAGGGAGGAGCTTACAGAGTTCCTTATTAGTAAGTCCTTTTTTAAGCTTTATAAACTTCTTAAAGTCTAAAGGTAAAAGTCCGTGGAGTTCTATAGGGGCATCATTTTCTAAAAGGTTAACTATATCTATCCTATTACTATAGAGGACATGGTCTTATTCTTTATTAAGCTTATATAGTTATAATTAGGAGGCTGCGGCAACAGTCTAGTCTTTCCTATATACTATACGGTAGAAGGCCGCAGCACTTATATAGTGGCAGTTAGTTATAGGTAGGGTAATAATGGGTTCCTTAGGTTAATATCCTAAGGAGTAGGTAGAGGCAGCTAGGCTATACCCTAGGCAAGTTTCTCTGCAGTATTTAGAGTTAAAGGTTACTTCTCTCTTTTTCCAGTTAATAGTAGGGTTATATTATTTAAGCCAGTTTATTCTAAGGATAATAGGGTAGTTAGTAAGTAGTATAATATAGGCCCAGAGCTCTTCCTAGTGCCTATTTATATTTAGGTAGAGTTGTGTTATATAGGTAATCTTCTATATAGTATAACTACCATTAGTAAGTTGTAGGGCGTGGGCTTTAGTAAGGGGTAAGGTAGATAGGTTGTAAGTGTGTATAAATTAGGTATTTATAAATTTATTAATAGCTCCGCAATTAATTATAGAACGGCTTTTATATTATTTTTTTAGCAGTAATTCCTATTATAGGTAAAACTATCTATTTCCGTCTATTTATCTTTACTAAGTTATCTATTAAGTAGGCTAATATATAGATCCCCTTATTATTAAGGCGTCCTAGCCTATAACTTAGGGCTAGAACTTAGCGTTTTCCGTTTCCGTATCTAACTCTACTGCTATTACTGCGTCTTTATCTTATATAGTAGTAGTATATAGCGACGTATTTAGTGTTTAAGGTACTAGGTTAGGTATTAGACGGCGGCCGCTAAACCTAGCCATTAGGCAGTTTAGGCTATAGCTATAATAGCCTTCTTAACGGCATTTATAGTAACACTTTAGCTTCCGGAGTAGCTCGCGTTCTCTATCTAGTAGCTTCTACGGAAAGGTTAGTATAGAGAGGGTAATATTAGGACCAGTAGTGTTACTTAGGGTAATAGGCGTTAGTAGTTTAATAGGTCCGGAGGGCTTCTATAAGGAGGTATTTGGGTAGAGGTTTATAGTAGCAATCTAGTTTAGCCGTCATTTAATCTTCCGTAGGGCTGCTACCATATTATAAATATTATTATAGTTGTGACTAGCAGCTGCGTAACTAAGGCAATAAGTAACTTTTTTAAAAAGATCTTTCTAGTCTTTGGTATTGTCTTAGGCAAGGACTCTAGTATATTCCTAGAATTTAACATAGAACTTATTAAATAATTTAGTGGGACTTATCTTTAGGGTACATAGTTTAGCTTAACTAGTGGCCACTAGGTTATAGTCACGGTATATTTAGTTAAGGTCCTTAAGGGCTTTTTAGTAAGACTGCTACTTTTAAGGACTACTAGTCTCCTATTAAGTAAAGAGCCTATTAAACAGGATGCGTTTTATTTGCCTAATAATATAGCTAATCTTAGCATCTTCTATAGGGAAAAGGCAGGCGCTTTAGATTAGTTTCTTATAGACTTATATCTTCTAGTAGCTATATTCCTTACAGTTACCCTAGAAAATTAGGGGGTTAGGGTAGCATATATTAGACCCTATAGTAGTAGTTTAGGTAGGTAAGATTGCTAGGGGCGTAGAAACTTAGGTAGCGTTATATACAGTAGAGGGGTATTTAGTATTATTACGAATGTATTTATTAAGCTAAGATTATAGGTATTTAATTATACCCTCTCTTTCTGTAACCGTAGCAATAAGTATAATCTTGGCCTTCTTTAATTATTAGATGTCGCGTTTAGATATACGGAGGTTGTCTTTAATCTCTTAGTGTATATTATTAGCGAGCGCCTTACAAGCTTATAGGTCTTAGATAATATTATAATCTTAGGCAGTACACATCTTAGCTTATATAAGCTTTAGATAGTAATTCTATAGAAGGTAGTAGTATTTATTAGGTTTTTATGCTACCGTTTTTATAAAAATCTTAGCGCCTCATATCTTAATCTTAATAGGTGGTAGCCCTTTAGCTTATTTATCCGTAGTTATATAATTAATAAAGGATAAGACATTATTAATGTCTACCTTATTAAGGTTGTTATAGTCTTTTAAGCCACTAGGCTTCCCTTTAGGGGTTAAGGCTATAGTTAGTAAATTAAATCCTCCTAGGATTAATTGGCGTTGTGGGTTTAATATAGGTATTAGATTGTTCTTTAAGTTTAACATAGTGGCTAGTAAGGAATTTCGTCTTACCATTATTAGTTCTTTAAAAGTACAAGGTGGGAGATATGCTGCTTTTGGCAGCACCTATAGTATTGTAGAGACATAGAATTGATTATAGGCTAAGCGTCGGTAATAAAAAAGGCGCAACGTAATGTTATAGGACGAGGGCAATAGCTATAGAATGTATGCATTCGGGGAGTCTATAAGACGTTGCGCGATCGATTGTAAGGGTCGAGGGCGTAAGGAGGTGATATACCTACGCGTAGCTGACGTAAGCTATACGCGAGGTGTACGCGAGAGCATGGGGCTCTCCTATGGAGGCCCCTGCGGTAGGGTTCCGTGACACTAATAATATAATATTAAAAGTAGTAGTTAATTAAAGGCCTTTTATTAAGCAGTTTAATTAACTATATTAACTCTAATAGAGGCTTAACTATACCTTAGTTAACAAGCTTAAATATTAATCTTACTAGCTATAAGCTAACTATAGAGGCAGAAAAGCTAGCTTGGTAATATCACGGGACTGCCCGCGCCACGCGCTACGCTAGACGCGTAGCTTTCCTTTTCTTATTTAATATCGCTTGGCAGATAGTTTATCCGCCCCAATTGCCCCTATATAGATTTAGTCGCATTACCTTAACAAGCTTAGACGTAATTCTATTAGTACGGATTTTTAATCAGTCCGCAAGCTAACTAACTACGTTTGTATTACACCACCAGTATTATATCTAAACGCGTTTCGAAAAGGTTCTTAGTAAATTTACGGATATCTGCGTTACGGAGGTTGCGGATATTAAAATAACTCAATACTAATATTTTATATTATTTCCTAAAGTTTATCGATTATATAACAGAGCCTAGGCTTTTAGAATATATTATTTTTATTACTTAGGTATTTTTAGGTCTTATAATTATTTTTATAAAAAAAAACGCATTACTAGCAATTCTATAACTATATATAACTTTATTAAACGCTAGCTAATATATATAAAACCCGTATAAATCCATAATAGCCACCCTAAAGAACCTATTATAGCCTGGCGGATATATAGCGTCCGCGTTATAGTATATAACACCTACCAAAACCTTATCGCGCGCCAACTACCAAGTTACAGATATTAAAGTAAATCACTATATACCGCCACTAAAACCTACTAGGTAGAGAGGGAAGAAGTTAAATAAAGTACTAGAACAGCCGCGGCCGTATTAGGTATTAAATACTTAGACTTAAAGGAGTTATAGAATAGACTAAGAGTAACAGCTATAGGACCTTCAAGATTAGCTTCTTACTTTATAGAGAGAGTAAGGCCTAGTAGCTAAGCAAGGTTAATAAGGCTATTGCATTTTTATATCCGTATCGCGGACGTATAGAGTAACTTAAAGCCCTTAGGTGGCTACTATTTAAGAAAAAAGATATAATACTTATTGCAAAAACCTTAATTAGCAAGAGTATAATAATATAAGCAATACTATGTCTCCTTTAGGCCTTAGTAGTAATTATTATCCTACTATTTAATGCGATTAGCGCGGAGTAGAAGGCAAAAATTAAAGAGCTTTCTAAAATAAGGCCGGTTTATATATACGCCAAGATAATAACTGTATGTCTTTTATAGGAAATCCATATTAGAGTATATACCTATATTTTAATATCCCCGGAGCTATTAGTTAATAAAAAGTTCTATAAAACTCTTACTAACCCTACCTTTTATACGTATATTAGCTTAGTAGTAATTAATAAAGTGCACCTTATAGCTAATTAGGGGGGTTTGTTCCGGAATTTATATATATAGCCATAGAAAGTACGGTCGTTATTAGGGCAGAAGTCTTAGTTTACTTATACTGTAACGCTTAATAATATAATATTTAAGATTATTTAAAAGTTAGCGGGCTTTTAAAATAATATTAATATAGTACGGACATTGATTAACTGGCTAGATCTATTAATTATTAGAGAATACATTAAGCGAGGAACTAAAAAGTCCTTTAAGAGCTTATGCTTTATTATAGACCGCGCGTATACTGCTATATCCGCCAAGTAAAGAATCTAATATACGCCAACTCCCTACCAGATCCTAAAGATAATTATCTTTCTTAATTTAAAGGACCTAATATTACTAGGCAGGGACTTAATTTGTTTATAATTAGTATATTATAGGTACCAGGAAGCGCAGGCTAGAAAAGCTATTTAGCTTTATTATATATTGTTAGCTATTATAGATAAAGACAGACTATATAAGGAGTTTAGAAAGCCTAATTTAGAAATCCGCATTCTACTTTTCTCTAACGCGCTTACCCACAGCACTAATATTGCTAATATTAACTATATTACGCAGTATTGCATATATAAAGATAAGTGCGTTAACATAATATGCCAACAACTTAGACGCGGTGCTTATAGTAGTAGTTAAATAGGTAAGGCGATATTTCTAATCAAGGATTGGTATAAAGGTCTATATAAGGATATTACTGTCACGAAGTTCGTATAGAACAGTTCATTAATAAAATGGGTTAATTAATTGATGATCTTGACTTAATCATTAATTGATGCTTCTTATAAGCCCCTAGGGCTTTAAGCTACGAAGAGACTTTATAGTGCACAGGCTCTGTGTATATAACTTATATATATAACCTATGCCTTTACAGAATATAGATTATCTAACACATACCCTTAGCTTTAAGCTCTTTAAGGTTAAAGCTAACCACCTTCTTGTGTCTGTTAATAAGTTAATTAAACCGTAATCTTACCTAAATCCTTCTGTCTTGCTCTAATACTGTCCCTTAGGTCCTCCAGTTACTTCTCCTTATTTAGCCACTCCTTAATATCCACTATTCCGATTATATTAACAAAGCTTTAAAACCTCTGCTTAGGCAGGGCCTTTATAAGTCCATTAGCAATTATCTCCTTCGTTACTATCTATTAAAATTATACTTGTCTTATTGCGTATTCCTAACGTAGCTAGTATTAATATATATTAACGTGTTAGAGCTTTATAATCAGCTTTACCATGTCTTTTATAATTAGTTAGAGCGTCTAGGTATTATTATATTTAATAATTAAGGGCTCATTTAGTTATAACGTTATTGCTTTAAATAACCTACTAATAAAGATAGCTTCCTTTGCTGTCTATAATAGGGCTAACAACTTGGCTTCTATACTTAACATTATAACCATACCCTATTTATTTTCTCTCTAGGTAATCGGCCCCCTAAATAGCTTTATAATATATCCTTATAAGCTCTTTCTGTTAATAGAGTTATCCGTAAATAATACGTCGCTAGCATAGATAAATAATTACACTTTACTTCTACCGTCTCTTCCATTGTCTCGTCCTTTATTGCGTATTTCTTTATCTCTCTCTCTACTATTTATTCCTTCCTTATCTCCTCTATAGCAGATTGCTCTGCTCCTCGTGCTATATAGGTACTGGATTACTCTATCTGCCGCTTAGTGGTGCTTTTGGCTTAGGTTCTAATTAAACCTTACCAGCTGTAATACTACGAAAGCAATATCTAGACGCGTTGTAGTGGCTGCATAGAGTACTAAACCCATTTTTCTCTAATATAGCATTGTAAAAGCTAGTAGGGATTTAGGACGGACTAATAGGTCTATATTAGGGGACGGACGCGTTAGATGGATTAATTAGTAATTAGTAGGGAGGAGTTCTGATTCTGCCATAGAAGTATCTAAAAGACGCCCTTTAAGATCTATCTTGTACTAGTTAGCTATCTTCTTAATATAGGCTTCCTGGGATAGCCATAGGAGCCTCTGGCTACGCTTATATAGCATATAGATTCCTAGGAACTATTTTAGCTCGCTAAGGGTACTTATCTAGTATTCCTTACTTAGCTCCTTAATTATGTCTTAAGCTTTCTTCTTATCTATCTTTTAGTAGCAGAAGATAATATTATTAACATAGAAGAAGACAACTATTCCACCTTTTAGCATAATATACGGCTCCTAGGGTATCTCTTTAAAACCCAATTCTATTAGTAAGCTCGTGGGATTCTTCTGCTATAATAGTAGTAATCATCGTAGTCCGTAGAGAGCTTTTCTTAAGTATAGTACTTTGTCCGTCTTTCCTTTATTAAACCCTGGCGGTAGCTTTATATAAACAACCTTATTAAGATCACAATAGACAAACGTATTAACTATATCTATCTGTGTTATCTCTAGGTTAAATTTTGCGGTGATCGCTATAAGGGTTTAAAAGGTTATACTAGCTAATATAGTAGCTCTTATAGGTAGGTCTTATTAAGCTAAGGATTTGCTGTCCCTTTGCATACTTTTTTAATAATTATACCCCCTAAGCGTTTGGCGGTACCGTTTTAAGCTTAGGTATGTGGTGCCGAAGGCTTAAATCCCTTGGCGCTTTTTTAAGGTCAGTCTAGTTAATATAGAGGTTAAGATAGGGTTTATTAATATTCTAATCTAAGGACCTTTATAAGACCTAACGCTTAATCTTGGCGAGACTATTAATATTCCGTTATCTTAGGGCCTTACTTCTAGGGCGTTAATACCTAATTAATAAAGGCTTATAGGTCCTGGATAACCTAGACGTAAATGCTATAGTCTTATATTACCTTTCGCATCTAGATAAATGTCTCTTGATGATGCTCTGCGCTTCCATTGGCGTTATAGCAATTGGCTTAAATTAAAAGCTGATTTTAGGCTTCCTAATTAGACGTACTTAATAGTCTATTATCTGTAACGTTTTTCTATTTAACATAGAATTGTGTTATCCTTTTAAGCTAGAAGATTGTTATTTTCTTTATTGTCCTAGTAGTACCTTTGTTTTTAAAGTAGATGGAATGACACTAGATTTATATTAAAGTCCGTACAAAAAGCAACGTCCTTAAGACGTAGGATTCCCTTGCTCTTGTCTAGTTTTGTGACTTAGATAGTAATATCGCCGTAACCTAGTATAGGCACTTCTAAGCTGCCGGCGGTGATATATTTATATCTTAGGGCTTTCCTAAAGTTGTAAAAATAAGAGAGATTATTAAAGATATAGAGAGTGGTTCCTAAGTTAAGAATAGTTAATAGCTTTAATAAATAGAGTTAACCGGTGTGATATAATTCTAGGAATATTGCATTAGCTTCTCCTTTAATCTTCTTAACTATCTCCTAACTCTTGTCCTGTTATTAAGCCTCGTCTTTTAATTGCTTAAGCTGAAGTTATTCTACTTAGGCAGCGAGATCCTTATTATCCTCTACCCTTTTACGCACCTTTTTTATATGTGCACTTCCGGCTTTAAATCCCTTAGGCCTTTTGCCCTTAAACAGATACTAATAGTTAGGAAGGGTGTGTCCCCTTATTTTATATACTGGGCATTAGTTCTTTAACCTTTTAAAAGAAGATATCTCTTTTTTAATTAAATTTGTCCCTACCCTTTTTTGGCTGTAAGATAAGCTATTCCCTCTTCCTATATTACCTTTAGTAGTAGAGATATCCTCTTTAGATTGTTAGCGACTCAGTCAATCGAGGCACGAGCACGGCATGATGGACGCGCAAGCCTGTACAATTGGTAGTCTATAAACGAGGATCCAAAGCTAGAGAAAGGAAGGGAGAAAAATAGCAGCGCCGTGCGAAGTTTTATGCGGTCCTCTAGTTACGTGGACTCACATAACTCGGCGTCTACCATAACGTCTACTATAATCCACCGTTTTCTACTAGCGCCGTAATATTACCCCCCCCTCTGAAAAAGCCTGCCCTTAGGCTTTATATGTCCGTATTATGTCTGTAGGGTGTTCTTATCTGTATGCTTAACAGGTAGCTTATTATCTTCGCTATACTAGCACTCTATTCACTCGTCTAATTACTTTAGGGGTCCTAGCTTATTAGGGTATTAGTTATAGAATTCTTTAAGCTTTTAGGGGTAACCTATAAAGTTCTAGATAGGGTACTAGGTTAGGTCTAGATCGTAACCTTTCTATTAGATATAGTATTTTAGCGTTCCTCGTACTAGTTTATAGGCTAGTATTTTATTAACTTCCCATTTATCATCACCATTAACTTAAATCGGCAGTAGAGGCTTATTCTTTTGTCTAGTTAGTAGGTTATTTGTAGCTTTCTATAGCTTATCTGGTAAGAAAATAGGGTGGACTTTAATTAAGTCTGGGAGTTTAACCTTATATAAGTTGTCTTCCTTATTAAGGATCTTATATAGTCCTGCTATCTTATAGTCTAGCTTACAGCTAGGCCGTTCTATCTTTTAGTTCTTTATTATAACCTAGACCTTATTACCTATAGTAAAGTCAGGCTTGCGCCTGTGCTTATTTACCTACTGTTTTATTAATTTCTAGGCCTTCTCTAGGTTCTTATAGGCTACTATCTATACTTCTTCTAAGCGTCTAGCATACTGCTGTGCTTTCTTATAAGATAGTTTTTCGCGTACGGTCTATAGTCCTTCCGGTCTCTTCTAGTTAAAGCTTATATAGGGTAAGTATCCTATTTCTAGCTAAATAGGTGCAAACCCTATAGAGTTATAGGGTAGGGTTGCCTGGGCGTAGTCTATTATTAGTAGTAGTCCGCTCTAGTTATCCTAAAAGTAGTTAATAAAGGGCTAGAGTCTCTAGTCTAAGTATTAATTTATAATCTCCGTCTAACCGTCTATCTAGGGGTAGTATACCGTAGAGAGCTTTAGCCTAATACTTAGAATCCGGGTAAACTCGTTCTAAAAGGCCGATATAAACTGTAGCCTATAGTTGGATATAATAGTATCTAATAGTCCGTAAATTTGGTAGACATAGTGGATATACAGTTAGGCCGCCTCTTTAGCATCAATATTCTTATAACAGGGGATTAAGAACGGGCGCTTGCTAAAGCAGTTAACTAGGATTATAACCATATTATATCCGTTGCGGTCTATAGGTAACTTATAGAAGTCTATAAAGATATACTGCTAGGGGCGTTCTAGTATCAGAAGTGGCTTTAATAGCCCTAGGGTCTTATCTCGTGGAATTATAGACCTACGGCAGTCGTCGCAGTTCTATATATAGTGGTTAATATCCGTAACCATTCTGGGCTAGTAGTAGCGGTTGCCAATAATTTTATAGGTCTTATTTTTTCTAGGGTAGGCCGTAGAGACCTAAGTATATGCTTTGGTAATAAGCTAAGTCTATAAATTCTATTTCTTTGCCACCACTAGCCGTTCCTGGTGCTTAAGCAGTCCGTTTTTAAGGGACTATAGGCTAGTAGCATCCTTTACCTTTTCACGGTACTTCTGTAAAGAAGGGGCCGTACGGTTTGCCTATAGTAGTTTATTAATAAGGTTAAGTTCCGTAGAGTTAATAGGGCATATCTTAGCGTCTAAAGGGTCCGTATTTAGTTCTGCCTATATCTAGGGGTTAAGGTGCTCTAGTTATAGTAGTGCCTAGGTTTATAATAAGATCTTTATAGCTACCTAGTTACCTAGGTCCTATTTACGCCTTATAAGAGTATCTACACAGTTTATAGCGCCTAGTTTATATATAATTAAGAAGTTAAACTAAAATAGGATATCTGCCTAGCGTGCCTAGTAGGCTATAAGGGCCTTAGTTGTTATAAAGTATTCTAGGGCCTTATAATCTAAAACTACCTTAATAGGCTTAGGGGTCCCCTCTAGCTATATACACCAGTGCTAAAAGCTAGAGATAATAGCCAGCATTTCTTTGTTATAGATATGGTAGTTTAGCTTAGCATCTATTATAGTCTTTAAATAGTATGCAATAGGGTACCATTCTCCGTCCAGTTGCTTTTAGGAAAAAACACTAGCTATTACATTATTTAAGGCATTAGTTTCTAGCATTAAGGGCCATTCTAGGTTAAAGTAGGTAAGTAGGGGAGCTAATACCAGCCGCTTTTTAAGCTTATTAAAGGCCTGCATATATATAGCGTTAAAGTGGAATGGCTGGTCTTTCCTAGTAAGGCGGTTAAGAGGCTGGGCAATCCTGCTATAGTTCTTAATAAAGCGTTAGTAGAAGTTACAGAAACCTAAAAATAATTATACTCCCTTTATAGTCCGTAGGGGTGTCTACTAGTTAATTACGGCCGTTTTCTTTAGGTCGGCCTTAATTCTATCTATACTAATAATAAAACCTAGGTACTTTGTACGCTTAATACTAAATTCCAACTTTTTAATATCGGCCTGGAGATCAGCCTCGTGGAGCTATTATAGGACTTTATAGACGTGCTCCTTGTATTCCAGCTTATTCTTAGAGTAAATTATAATATCATCTAGGTAGGCCGTACAGAAGTTATTAAGGTAGTTAAAGAGTATATTATTTATATACCGCTAGTATGTAGCTAGTCCATTAGTTAGTCCAAAAGGAAGTACCTTATATTTATACGTTCTATAATGGGTTTAAAATATAGTAAGCTCCTTAGACCCAGGGTCTATCCTAATTTAGTAGAAGGCCTAGCGGATATTAAGCTTTATAAAGACCCTAGCTCTACTTATTCGGGCAAGAGTCTTATTAAGTAAGGGTAGTGGATAGCGGTCCTTGCGGGTTATATTATTTAGCTTATGGTAGTTAATATAGAAGCGCAGTCCTCTATTTAGCTTTTTGGCAAAGAGAATAGGTAAGTTAAAAGGGGCTTAGCTAGGCTTAATAAAGCCCTTATTAAGGTTGTTAATAAGGTACTGCTTTATAGCCTATAATTCGGTGATAGACTGTGGGTAAAGAGGGCTAAAGCTAAGGGTGCTTCTCTTACCTTAATCGATCTTGATCTTATAGTTATATAGTTAGTAAGGCGGAAGTATATTTAATACTGCCTTAGAGAATACGTTCTTAAATTTCTAGTGTTAATTAGGTAGTTTTTGTTCTACTAGTTCCTTATCTATAAGCTTGCTTTCCTATCCGCTAAGCTTACTTTCCTTTTCCTTAAGCATTTAATTAATTTTGTATAGGCTAGTTATAAAGGCAATAGTATTAGGCTGAACCAAGTTCTAGTAGAATCCTACAGCGCTAATACAGCAGATATTAACTGGTGGGAGGTCTATAAGTTTCTTTATAGACGCTTATTAGGCCGTATCTTGCGGTATAGGGTATATAGTCTTCCTTAGCTTATATTCTATTTTCCATAAGTTATCCTTCCTGTCTATTAGCTTAGTATGGCGTCTAATATCCCTAGTTTTCCTTTAGGGCTATATAGGGCCTAGGTTCTCCGTGGGGGGCTTAGCTAAGTTATTACTAACTTCCTAGGTCTCTAGTGCGGATAGCATAATATATATAGTTTAGGGGCGGCGTAGTATACGGATCTATTAAGGATTAAGATATATATCCTTTTTAAAGGCCTAGTCTCTGCGCATAGTATTAGCCTAGTAAATAGTATTAATCTAGGGCTATATAAGGTTTTCTATTATAATGCTGATTTCTTTTATAAAGGAAGGGGTTAGGGGTAGGGTTTTAGGCTAGATAAGCCGTCTATTCTATACATTAAGCTATAAGCCTAAATAGGCTAGCTATTTTCTCCCTATGATTATATTGTGGCTCCTAAGGTCCGTAATAAGAAAGGGGACGTTATACTACCTTTATCCGTTAATACGGAGGTGAATCTACAAGATAGTTATAATAGGTAGCCCTATTTGTCCGTTATACCCGTAAATAGGAATTAGTTTAGGCAGTTCTTTAAAGGGTATATTTAAAAAGTCAGCTAGCTTTACGGTATACTGGGTGTCTATTAAAGCAAAGGTATTTACTCTAGAGTTAGCTAAAGCAGAGGTTAAAACTTAATATTTATTACAGAATAAGGTATAAGGGATAGTGTAACTTCTTCTACTAACTAGCCGACCTAGATTAATATATAATATATTAATCCCTTTTAACCCTAGAGAGAAGTCTTTCTCTAGGGTTCCTCTTTTTCTAACTCCATACTATCCTCCTAAATTAATAGAACCTTGCCCGTTTTTGCCTTTATCTGGCAATTCTTTGCAAAGTGGTTTTTCTGGCTATATAAAAAGCAAGCTCCTTAATTACTAAGGGCCTATTTATAGGGGTTGTTATACGTGGGCCAAGTATGCGCCAGACCCATAGTAGGACTAGCTATATAGCTAGCTGCTAAATTAACGGTAGGCTGTACGGCTGGTGCCATAGGAGTTGCAAATTATGCTAGGGTGTTATAGGCCGTTTATAAAGTGCTTATAGTCTAGTTTAGAGAGTTTCTAGCTTTATACCGCTTAGATTATACCTTAATTTAATAGAGGCCTTAGTTAATAGCTAGGCAATAGTCCATAAGTACCTTTAGCGTCTATATAGTAGTAAAAACTGGTAGTATGGCGCGCTGTAGGTCTAGGGTAAGCTTGTTAAAGAGGTCTAGTATTAGGTCTTTATAGGGAATTTAGGCTTAGCTGGCTAGGTGCAGAAAGTAGGTCTAGAAGGCTAAAAAGGTCTCTATTGTCTTTATATTAAGAGCTTTGTAATTAAGGCGGGCGTTCTATATCTTAAAGGGGTCCTTGTAAATGGAAGACAGGTAGTTAACCATTTCTTTTTTAGAGAGGAAGGGGTCTGCCAAGTCCTAGGCGTATTGCGGACGTAGATGCGTCTATGCGTCCCTACTAGTACGGCCAAAGACGTAGGCTATTTTAGCTTAGGTAGTAGGGAAGTGGTCTATATTAACTTTAAGCTTATCTTGCAGTTAAAGCTTCCAATTGTTAAATATAGGGTCAGTTCCGTCTATAAGCAATAGGGGGTCCGCAACCTTCGCGGACCGCAATGATGCTAATACTATATATTAGGCTAGGGTCTTAAGGACTATAGCAAGTCTCTAGGTGTCTAATAACTTCTTACTAGGTATAGGGGTGTCTCTGGTTTTAAACAGCTCTTAAAGCCATTTAATTTTAGTATTAGCTGCTGCGAGCTCTTCCTAGGGGGTTAAGACAGCGACTGTTTTACTATTAGAGGTATTTACGGGTTCTATAGCAGCTTTGCCGGCTGCTGTATTTCTTGGCATAGTGGTAGGGGTATTAGGTAATTTTTAGTGTTTATTTATTTTTTAGGGGTTCTGGTCCGTGCGTGTTCTATTTTTAGGTTTCGCGTTCTGTTCGTGTTCTTTTAGTTCTTAGGGGTTTGTCCTATCCTTGTGGTCCTAGTAATGTCCTTAAGGTCCTATTCTATGTCCTTTATAGATATATTTGAGTTCCTTCTTAGGAAGAAAGAGTAGTTAAGCTTTAGATAATGTTAGCGACTTAGTTAATTAAGGCACGAGTACGGCATAAGGGACGCGCAAGCCTGTATAATTGGTAGTCTATAAACGAGGATCCAAAGCTAGAGAAAAGAAGGGAGAAGAATAGCAGCGCTATGTAAAGTTTTATGCGGTCCTCTAGTCACGTGGACTTACGTAACTCGGCGTCTACCATAACGTCTACCATAATCCACCGTTTTTCACTAGCGCCGTAACATAGATCCTCTAAAGTCTATATTAAATACATTTCCTTTTATAGTCGCCAGTGGGTTAACTTTTGTTAAAAGGTTTATAAATACTTCTCGCAGTTTTATTGCTACTTTGTAGTATTCTAATAAGAGAGCCTTTTTGGTATTATTTGCCTGCTTTATATATAGTACAAAGTAGGTTTCGCTTATAGGTTAAACTATATTTACAAGGTCTATTAGCCAGATCCTATTAGTTATCTATAAAAGTTTGTGCTTCTCTACTATCTTTATTACATGTTCCTATTAGTTAAGCCACTAGGTAACCTTTATCTGCTTAAGTCTCTTAAGTAATTCTATATACTATAATTATACCTTTCTTATTATAAAGTTCTTTAAGGGCTTAGTGTCTTCTTTTAAACGAATTAGCCATTCTTTAACTGTAAGGGAAGGATTAAGTAGTAGCTTCTTCTAAATTAATACTGTGTATGTAATCTAGGTGCGTATCTATTGCAAATGCTCTTCCTATTTTAGGAAGTACTTTATATCTTAGTTGTAGTATCGTCTGCTATTCTTATACGCTCTCTGTTAATTCGTTAAGAGCTATATATATAAGGTTGCATTCTCGTTGAAATCTGTAACCTTTGGATAAGATGGTTTTTTAAGTAGACCTTCTTAAGGTGCTTCCTTGGCAGGGTTAACGTGGGCCTAAATTTGTTTGTCCATAAGGGCTTATAGTTGCTATAGCCATTGCTCCCAGTTTTCTGGTTTATTAAGGATAATTATATTTAATAAACTTATTAGTGGAGTTATTTTAACTGATAGGTAAAGGAGGAATTAAAATGGTATTTTATTATTAGGATCGTCCTTATTATTAAGATCATCCTGTAACGATTAAGGTAGGATTTCTCGTGGAATCTTGTGGAATCTCGTGGAATCTCGTGGAAGAATCGTCCTGTAATAATTGAGGTAGGATTTCTATCAGAGTCTATGTCTTAACAATGAGGTGTCAGAGTCTGACGATAAGGTAGAATTTCTTTAAATAATTAAGTAATAGTTAAATAGCTTCTTAAGTTGGCGGACCGGGCTTATAACTATTAGATAATTTAGATAGAGCTGCTTATTAATAAAATGGGTTAATTGATTGATGATCTTCTTGATCGTTAATTGATGACGTGTCTGGGGGCCCTAGGGCTTCGAGCTACGAAGAGATTTTATAATGCACGTGCTCCGTGCACGTGACTCGTATACATGACCCACGCCTTTTGAGAATACAGATTATCTAACAGTTATAGACACTCTTCCTATTTCAGGAAGTGCTTTATGTCTTAGTTATAGTATCATCTGCTATTCTTATACATCGGCAAAATATGGTACCCTACCAATGGCCTCAATGGTTGGTGGTTGACGCAATTGGCGCGCAGTTGAGGGCATTTGGCAACTCGACCGACTAGCCTATATCGTGTTTTTTTAACACGCAGCCTGCGCGCAGCCTGCGAGCAACCTACGCGCAACCTGCGCGCAACCTGCCAGTAATCTGCGCATTTGGCAACTACAATTATATTTACCTCTTTTATACTAATAGCATATTTTAAATAAATAAA
>Ga0307507_10005785_pt1 | contig 19853 bp, 15 predicted proteins | sample 7_EM_MG_FD_207223 | JGI IMG/M metagenome (GOLD analysis project Ga0307507, IMG submission 207223) | Populus trichocarpa ectomycorrhiza microbial communities from riparian zone in the Pacific Northwest, United States - 7_EM | ecosystem: Host-associated > Plants > Roots > Unclassified | place...
TTTTTATTCCTTCTCCCCTATTCCTGCTTCAAAAAACCCTTCAGTAACCTTTCTAAGAACAATCCCGCTTCCTTATTTGCGGGCTGCAAAGGTACACGCTTTTTACAACCTTGCAAATCGTTTTTAACATTTACTTTACAATAAAGTGTAACTCGCTATCGATCAGAGAACAAAATTAAAACGGCCGATGATTCAGTCCAAAGTGCATAGCAGAAATGAGCAAGATGAAATTTATAGGTTAAATTATCAGATATACCTTAATCTTGCCATAGCTATCAAAGTATAAAAAAATCACCTAAAAGTCTGGATATCTTTTTATGGGAATGAACAAAACCTCATCTCCTTATATAGAATACTTGCTTTATTTATCCGGCAAAAGGAATTGCTGCCAATGAGCTACCCGGATTTCTGCGGTATTCTAAGGGAGTTTTTCCGGTAAGCGCTTTGAAGTGCCGGTTGAAATTTGAAAGGTTACCAAAACCAGAATTATAACATATTACCGCTGTACTGTAATCCTTTTCGCGTAGCAACCTGCACGCGTAATCAATCCTGATTTCAATTAAAAATTCGAAGTAACTTTTATTGGTACGAAGTTTAAAATAACGGCAAAAAGCGTTCGGGCACATATAAACAATATCTGCCACATCCTTTAGCTTTATCGTTCTCGTAAAATTGTTTAACGTGTATATATATACCTTAGATAGCCGCTTTTCGTCAGTTTTATTAAAAGTATCTGCATCGGACGTTTCAGTTAAAAACTGGCGCTCCTTACCTATGGCAATCGTATTGAAAAGGTTGATTAAAATTGAAAAATGCTCATAAACCGGTGTACTCAACAATTTCGACATCAATTTAATAACGCTCTTTTTTTCTTCGCCCTCAATATACAATCCTCTTACAGCTTCAAGGAAAAGGCGGCCCATGGTTTCGTTTTCGGGGAGCTTCATAAAGGCATCGCCCCAAATGTTGGGATCAAAATGCAGTGTTAATAACTGTACCTGCAGCGGAATTTTCCCCCGCTGCATCAAATCATCCTGATAAGTGAAGGTATCAAACTTAAACATGTGTGGTGTGTTTTTACCAATTAACATTAACGTATCGCCCGATACCCGTATTAATTTATCGCCCAGCAATAACGTCCCTTCGCCCTCAACAATATAAATAAGCTCTGTTTCTGCATGATAATGAAAATCATTTAAGGCATGATACCTGTTAGCCTCCGTTATGCTTAACGAGTTTTTTTGTTGCTTAAAAAATGAGTAAAAGTGTGTTTCCATTATATAGTTTTAACCATTTTAATATCTTAACACAAATTATTGGTTAATATAGTATCAGTTATGATTAACATTTACAAATTAAGCTAAATTTTTTCAGGATAATTTTGAGCAAACGTAATTGTATTATGAATACAGAAAAATTTATCCTCAAACTAACCGAAGCGTCAATTCATGATATTGATATTGTAGGTGGCAAAAATGCCTCGCTTGGCGAAATGCTCCAAAACCTAGGTGGGTTTGGCATTAATATTCCCGATGGATTAATTATTACGGCTGCTGCTTACTATCATTTTATTTCATCAAATAAGCTTGATGAAATTATAAAGCAAATTGTTGATGAAACAAACATAGATGACCTTGAAGCATTGATGCGATGCGGCGCAAGTGTTCGTAGCCTTATATGTAATGGCAAATTTCCGCCCGTTTTAGAATCACAAATTATTGAGGGATACCAAACACTAAGCCTGCAATACAATCAAAACGATGTGGATGTTGCTGTCCGTTCATCTGCCACTGCCGAAGATCTTCCGGATGCTTCCTTCGCTGGTCAGCAGGATACGTTTTTAAACATCAGCGGGGCAGAAAGTCTGCTGGTGGCCGTGAAAAATTGTTTTGCCTCCCTGTTTACCGATAGGGCAATCAGCTACAGAAAGGCGTTTGGATACGATCATTTTCAGATTGGACTTTCTGTATGCATTCAAAAAATGGTTCGTTCCGACCTTGGTGTTTCGGGCGTAGCTTTTTCGTTGGATACCGAAAGCGGGTTTAAGGATGCGGTGGTAATTAACGGATCATACGGCCTTGGCGAAATGATAGTGCAGGGTTCAGTAAACCCCGATGAATATATTGTGTTTAAACCCTTATTAAAAGAAGGCTTCCGTGCAATTATCGAAAAAAAATTAGGCACAAAGCACCAAAAAATGATTTATGGCGATACTGCCCATGAACGAGTGCGGGTGGTAGAAACACCAGCTAATGACAGTACACAATTTTGCCTGACCGACGACCAGATTTTACAGTTGGGCAAATGGGTGTTGATTATTGAAGATTATTATTCGGCGCTTAAAGGGCGGTGGTGCCCTATGGATGTGGAATGGGCTGTTGACGGAAACTCCGGAGAGCTTTTTATAGTACAGGCCAGGCCAGAAACCATCCATTCAAGAAAAACCGCGGGCATTGTTATTGAATTTAAAATAGACGACGAATTGCGCCATGAAAAGGTGTTGCTGAAAGGCATTGCCGTTGGCGATAAAATAGCTTCGGGCCGGGTGCATTTGCTAAATGGCCTTGAAAAGCAAAATATTCACGAGATAAATTTTCAACCGGGGGATATTATGGTTACCGACATGACCGACCCCGACTGGGAGCCTGTAATGAAAAAAGCCGCTGCTATTATTACCAATAAAGGCGGCAGAACGTGCCATGCTGCAATTGTTGCACGCGAATTGGGCGTTCCGGCAATAGTGGGTTGCGAAAACGCGACTAATATATTGAAAACAGGGCAGCTAATTACCGCATCATGCGCCGAAGGCGAAGCCGGTATCGTTTATGAGGGCTTAATATCGTTTAAAAAAATCGAACAAAACCTGGCTGACTTACCGGAAATAACAACCCCGGTAATGATGAACGTAGCTTCGCCCGAAATGGCTTTTCAGTACGCATGCTACCCGCATAAAGGGGTGGGCCTTGCCAGGGAAGAATTTATCATCAACAACTATATTAAAGTTCATCCCCTTGCCCTGCTTAAACATGATGAATTAAACGATGCGGAATTAACTGAGCACATTACCGGGATAACAAAAGGCTATGCAAACGGCGAAGATTTCTTTATTGAAAAACTATCCTATGGCATTGCCAAAATTGCAGCTGCGTTTTACCCCAATAAAGTAATTGTAAGGTTTTCGGATTTTAAAACCAACGAATATTTCAACATGCCCGGAGGCAAATATTTTGAGCCCGTTGAAGAAAATCCGATGATTGGCTGGAGGGGAGCATCACGGTACTATTCTAAAGCATACAAGCAAGCATTTGGCATGGAGTGCAAAGCCATTAAAAAAGTAAGGGAAGTAATGGGGCTTGACAATGTAGTGATGATGATTCCTTTTTGCCGTACAGTTGATGAATTGCTGATGGTTTATAATACGATGGATGAGTTCGGCTTAAAACGGGGCAAAAACAAGCTGGAAGTTTATTTGATGGCCGAAGTTCCGTCTAACGTGATACTGGCCGCGCAATTTGCCCAACATATTGACGGGTTCTCGATTGGCTCAAATGACTTAACGCAACTGGTTTTAGGACTCGATAGGGATTCATCTTTAGTGGCTGGTTTATATAACGAACGAAATGAGGCAGTAAAAATGATGATATCCCATTTGATCCGCGTTTCTAAAAAATCGAACGTAAAAGTGGGTATTTGCGGGCAGGGGCCTTCTGATTTTCCGGATTTTGCCCAGTTTTTGGTTGAAGAAGGTATTGATTCTATTTCGGTAACGCCCGACTCTTTTATGAAAACCGTTAAGGCAATTGGCCAGATTGAGCAGGAAATAAAGCTTAAACAGATCACCTTACCGGAACAACTCACTGAATTACAGAACCTGACAGCAAATACCTTATTTTAATTTTCAAACACTACTATTACCCATTATAACATGAACGAAATCAAGACCTTAGGCCAGTTTATTATTGAAAAGCAAAAAGATTTCCCTTATGCAAAAGGAGAATTATCAAGATTATTAAGGGACATTGCCATTGCTGCAAAAATTGTTAACCGCGAAATTAATAAAGCAGGGCTTGCTTCTATAATTGGCGATTCGGGTACTGTAAATGTGCAGGGCGAAAGTCAGAAAAAACTGGATGTGTATGCCAACGAACAATTTATAGCTGCACTGAGGAGCGGGGGCGAATGCTGTATGATAGTATCCGAGGAAAACGACGAACACATCAATATCGATTCTGAAATTTCAAAAAATGCCAAATATGTCGTCGCTATAGATCCCCTGGATGGATCGTCGAACATTGATGTAAATGTTGGGATCGGGACAATATTTTCAATTTATCGAAGAATTTCGGTTTCCGGAGCAGCAACTTTGGAAGATGTTTTACAAAAAGGCACCTGCCAGGTGGCGGCCGGTTATATCATATACGGCTCATCTACAATGCTGGTATATACAACCGGAAAAGGGGTTAACGGTTTTACGCTCGACCCATCAATCGGGGAGTTTTGCTTATCGCATCCCAATTTAACCATCCCCGAAACCGGGACAATTTATTCAATAAACGAGGGTAACTACATCCACTTTCCGCAGGGTGTTAAAAAGTATATAAAATACTGCCAGGAAGAGGACAAAAATACCTGCCGGCCATATACATCCCGCTATATAGGTTCGATGGTGGCCGATCTGCACCGCAATCTGATCAAGGGTGGCATATTCATCTATCCTTATACATCGGCATCGCCCAAGGGAAAATTACGTTTGGTTTACGAATGTAACCCTATGGCATTCATTATGGAGCAGGCAGGCGGAAAAGCATCCGACGGAGCAAACCGTATACTCGACCTGGAGGTTTACAAATTACATCAACGCTCTCCCATCTTTATCGGCTCGCGGTTAATGGTTGAAAAGGCCGAGGAATTTATGCGGGTGTTTCACAAGGAGACACGGAGCGTACTTAATGGCTTTGCTTCGCTTTGATATATAACAACTACTGTACCGGTTAAAGGGGGCTATGTATCCCCCTTTTTTCAAACATTACATTAACAAACGAAATGCTTCCATCATAACCAAACACCTGATGGCGATTTTTCTTCATTCCCTTTTTCGTACATCACAGCAAGAGCAACGGGAATAACTGCCGATGAATGATTTTAAATTTAACGGCTATGCCGAGCGGGTAGACTTCTCAATATCGTCCCACATTTCGGCAGGTATCATTTCGAGTGCGCTGAACTGGCCGGCACCCTGCAGCCACTCTCCGCCATCTATGGTAATTACCTCGCCATTGATGTAACCCGAAAAATCGGACACCAGGAAAGCGGCCAGGTTGGCCAGTTCCTGGTGCTCGCCTACCCGCTTGAGGGGCACCCGGTTTTTAAAATCAAATTTCTGAGCCATGTCTCCCGGAAGTAATCGTTCCCAGGCTCCCTTGGTTGGAAACGGGCCGGGCGCAATCGCATTTGTTCTGATGCCATGACGGCCCCACTCAACCGCTAAAGACCTGGTCATGGCCAGCACACCACCCTTGGCACAGGCCGAGGGTACTACGTAAGCCGAACCTGTGAAGGCATAGGTGGTAATAATATTCAGTATGTTACCAGGTATTTTTTCGCTGATCCAGTATTTGCCCAAAGCCAGTGAACAATTGGCCGAGCCTTTTAACACAATATCAATGATGGCCGAGAACGCGTTTGCCGACAAGCGTTCGGTAGGCGAAATAAAATTACCGGCCGCGTTGTTCAACAATACATCTACCCTGCCAAAAGTTTCGATGGCTTGCTGCAGTATTTTTTCAACTTCGTCATACTTTCGTACATCGCAGGCAATCGGTAGTACCTTGCCGCCGGTTGCAGATTCCATTTCGGCAGCCGTTTGCTGAAGCACATCCAGTTTACGGCTGGTGATAACCAAGTTGGCGCCCAATTGCAAAAAGTAAGTGCCCATGGCCTTACCCAACCCGGTGCCGCCACCTGTTACAATGATGGTTTTACCTTTCAAGGCATCGTCCCTTAACATACCACCGGCAGTTGCGGAATTGGGGCCTTTAGAATTATCGGGAGTTGAAGAATCTGTCATCATCAATTAATTTGCAGTTGTACTTTTTGCTTTTAAATTCTGGATCATCATTTGCAGGCCTTGCCTGGTTGCGGGTGCCCACCACTGTTCCTGCATCTTATTTAAAGTTTCAGTCTGATCGGTTTTTAACTTGCCTATCAGTTCTTTGCGTAAATTCAGTTTACTCTCGCTCCAGGTAACAGGGTTAAGCTTCATATAGGCAGTTACTTTTTCTACAGCGGCTTTCATTAAACTGTCCGGTTCGGCAATTTCATCAATCAAACCAGCTTCCAGCGCTTCATCCACTTTTAACAGTTTGCCCTCCATTAAATATTGATACGCTTTGCGCTGACCAAGCCAGAATGAATACAAGTTAAAAACACTATCGGGTACAATAATACCTACCGGAATTTCATTTAGCCCGATAATGAATGCCCCGGCTGCCATTACCCGGTAATCGCAGCAAATGGCTAATATGCAGCCTCCGGCCGGGCTATGGCCGCTTATTGCAGCAACTATTGGTTTCCTGAATGCTACTAAAACGTTTTGTAGCGCCAAAAAATCGACCCAAAACTCGCGGCTTTGCCCTTCATCATAATCATAGGCCTCAATCAGGTCGATGCCCGACGAGAAAAAACCATCCTTACCCGTTAAAATCACCCCACCAACACTATCATCTTCTTCCAGTTTTTTAATACAAGCGGCCAATTCATTAACCATTTGATGATTTATAGGGTTTGAACGGCCCCTGTCAAGCGTAATCACTACCAGCCTGTCCTGTATTGTTGTTTGAAATGTACTCATCAGTTAAATCAATTTACAAGTGTTGGATTATCGCTCACCTCACTTGGATACATTTTATCAATTTCGGCCTTGTATTTTTCGGCTATTACTTTCCGTTTCATTTTTCCGGTTGGCGTAAGCTCGCCACTATCTATCGACCATTCATCCGAAAGCAAGGTTATTTTTTTCACCTGTTCCACATGGTTAAACTCGGGGTTGTAGGTATTGATGATTGATTGATACAGTTCAATCACCCTAACATCTTTAATTAGTTCCCTGTTGGATGAAAACGAGATCTCGTGCTGCTTGCACCAGGGTTTTAAATGGGTATAAGAAGGCACAATCAATGCCGAAACAAATTTTCTTTCGGAGCCACACACCATCATCTGTTCAATAAAATAATTTTCCTTCATTTTATTTTCGATAGGTAATGGCGCTACATATTTGCCCCCGGAAGTTTTAAAGATCTCTTTTTTGCGATCTGTTATTTTCAGAAAGGAATCCTTATCCAGTTCGCCAATATCGCCGGTATGAAACCAACCGTCTTCTATCACTTCAGCCGTAAGTTCCGGGTTTTTATAATAGCCGGCCATAACGTTAGGGCCTTTGCAAAGAATTTCGCCATCGGCAGCTATCCTGGCCTCCACACCGCCCAGCAAAGGGCCCACAGTTCCAAATTTTCTGCCGCTTTTTTCATACCGGTTAACGGCAATTACCGGCGAAGTCTCGGTAAGCCCATAGCCTTCTAAAATAACAATATTGGCCGCCGTAAAAATCCGCTCCAGTTTAATGGGGCAGGCCGAACTGCCAACCACTATCGCTTTTATGTTTCCGCCTATAGCATTGCGCCACTTGCTGTATACCAGTTTATCGGCTATGGCAAGCTTAATTTTGTACCATGGGCTGGTGCTGTTAATTTCATATGCCTCGGCCACTTTTACCGACCAAAAGAAGATAGTCCTTTTAATACCGGTTAGTTTCTGGCCCTCGACCATAATTTTTTCAAACACTTTTTCGAGCAAACGCGGAACGGCTGTAAAAAGAGAAGGCTTTACCTCTTTCATATTTGCGCCAATGGTATCCATATTCTCGGCGTAGTAAATAGAAAAACCATTGAAGAGGTAAACATAAGTACACATCTTTTCGAAAATGTGGTTGAGGGGCAAAAAGCTCAAAACGCACTTTTCTTTTAACGGTATCCTGGCAAGCACATCGCCGGATGCTGCCGCATTGCTCATGATATTTTTGTGGGTGAGCATTACTCCCTTAGGACGGCCGGTAGTTCCTGAAGTATAAATGATGGTAGCGATATCATTTTCGGTGATCTGATTGCTAATTTGCCTTATTTTTTGCAGGTCATCGCCCTTTAAAGGTTTAAGCAATGTACCCCAATGGGTACATCCATCTACGTAGTCAAAGGTATAAATGCCTTTTAATGATGGTATATTTAAATATATCTTTTTCACTTTATCGCATAAATCTTTACCGCTTACAAATACGTATTTAACTTCGGCCTCGTTTAGTATCTGCTCAATATCCCTGGTGCCTGTATTAGGATACAACGGGACTAACACGGCACCTGTTTGCTGCACTGCCAGGTCGGTTATTACCCATTCGGGCCTGCCGTTACTGATCAGTCCAATTTTATCGCGCCCTTCGGTAGTGCCATCGCCGGCAGATACGCCCAAATCCAGCAAAGCAATAGATAGCTGGTAAATCATATCATGCGCCTCTTTTGTGCTGTATGATTTCCAGGCTCCATCCTGTTTTGCATTCAAAAAATTAGCCCCGGGCGCTTTGGCCTGGGTGTCTATGCAGTCAAATAATCTTGTCGCGCGTTCCATATTGCAACAATTATTTTAATAAAGGTTGCCCTTTATAGTAATTCAAAAACACCCGCTGCGCCTTGCCCGGTGCCTACACACATGGTAACTATACCATATTTTTTTTCACGCCTTTTTAATTCATTAAAAAGTTGAACCGAAAGCTTGGCCCCTGTGCAGCCAAGCGGGTGGCCTAATGCTATAGCACCGCCATTTACATTAACGATGTCTGGATTAAGCTCCAGCCCTTTAATAATAGCTAACGACTGTGATGCAAATGCCTCATTCAATTCTATCAAATCAATATCCTGCTGTTTCATCCCGGCCATTTTTAATACTTTGGGTATAGCTACCAATGGCCCTATCCCCATAATACGTGGCGGCACACCCGCAACAGCGTAATTAATTAGTCTTGCAATTGGCTTAAGATTATTCGCTTTTAAAAACCGTTCGCTCACCACCATTACAAAGGCCGCACCATCGCTTGTTTGCGATGAGTTGCCGGCTGTTACCATCCCCTTTGCATCAAAAACCGGCTTTAGTTTGGCCAATGCATCAATAGAAGTATCTGCACGCGGCCCTTCATCCACATCTACCTTAAACTCCCTTTTCTTTTTCTTCCCGCTTTCGTCGATATAGGTTTCTACTATATTTACCGGGGCTATTTCATCTTTAAATTTGCCCGCTTTGATGGCATTGATGGCTTTTTGGTGGGAGTTATAAGCAAACTGATCCTGCTCTTCGCGGCCGATGTTATATTCTTTTGCCACCGCCTCGGCTGTAAGGCCCATGCCCCAGTAATAATCAGGATGCGCCAGGGCAACATCGGCATTTGGCACAATGCGCCAGCCCCCCATCGGAATCAGGCTCATGCTTTCTACACCGCCTGCAATAATGCAATCGGCAATGCCGCTATGTATTTTTGCCGAGGCTATCGCGATAGTTTCCAGGCCGGATGAGCAGTAGCGATTTACCGTCATGCCGGGTACTTTATCGGTATCCAATGCCATTAACGAGATAAGCCTGGCTACGTTTAAGCCCTGCTCGGCCTCGGGGGTAGCGTTGCCCACAATCACATCGTCTATCTGCTCCTTATCAACATTAGGCACCGATGCCATTAACTGCCTTATAACATCTGCGGCAAGCGTATCCGGCCGGGTAAACCTAAATCCACCCCGGGTAGCTTTTCCAACAGCGCTGCGGCTGGCTGCCACTATGTATGCGTTCATTTTATCGAGATTTTATACTTATTAAAACTTAGTTCCTTAACACTTTTCCGCCTGTTAAAATAGATTGTATCCGTTCAAGCGTTTTCTTTTCGGCGCAAAGCGAAATAAAGGCTTCACGCTCCAGGCCAAGCAAATACTCTTCGCTTACTATCGAAGGCTGAGATAAATCGCCTCCGGCAAGTACGTAGGCCAGCTTCTGAGATATTTTTACGTCATGTTGGCTAATGTAGTTGCCGCTATACATGGTATTGGCGCCAACATATCCAAGGCCAAGGGCCTGTTTGCCCAATACCCTGATATCGCTACGCGGAATAGGCTGCACATATCCCTCATTTGCCATTTGCAGGCATTGCTGCTTTGCTTCGGCAAGTAACCTGTCGCGCGATACCACTACCACATCCCGTCCCTTTTTAAGATAGCCAAACTCAAAAGCTTCATAGGCCGATGTGGATACTTTTGCCTGCCCGATGGTTAAAAACCTGTCGCGGAAATTATTCAGCTCAACATCGCCTTCCTGTAACTCGTCTGAAAGCCGCAGGGCAAATTCTTTTGTTCCGCCGCCGCCGGGGATCAAACCAACGCCAAATTCTACCAAACCCATATACAATTCGACATGGGCTACCACTTTGTCGGCATGCAAACACATTTCGCAGCCACCGCCCAAAGCCATCTGGTGAGGCGCTATCACAACCGGGATAGCCGAGTAACGGATCCGCATCATCGTATTTTGGAAGGCCTTCACTACTGCGTTCAGCTCGTCAAACTCCTGCTCAACCGCCATCATAAATATCATACCAACATTTGCCCCGGCGCTAAAACTGGCTCCCTCGTTTGATATTACCAGGCCTTTATAGCTGGTTTCGGCAAGGGTAATGGCTTTGTTAATACCTTCAATTACCTCGCCGCCTATGGTATTCATTTTAGTATGAAACTCAAGGTTTAGTATACCATCGCCAATATCGGTAATGGTGGTTCCGCTGTTTTTCCATACGGTATTTGTGGCGCGGATGGTATCCAGCAAAATAAATCCCTCGGTGCCCGGAATGGTTTTATAGTCTTTAGCCGGAATATCGTAATACAAGCGTTTACCGTTCTCAATTTTGTAGAAGCTTTTTGCACCTGCGGCAAGCATATCATATACCCATTGGGCAGATTTGTTGCCGGCTGCTTCCATGGCTTTTACCGTATCCTCGACACCCAGCGCATCCCATATTTCAAAAGGGCCCATTTCCCAGCCAAAGCCTGCCTTTGTGGCTGCATCTATTTTATAAAGCTCATCGGCTATTTCGGGAATACGATTGCCTGCATAAGCAAATAACTCGTAAAAAGTTGCCCGGTAAAAATCACCGGCTTTATCTTTTGCAGCGATTAATATTTTCAGCCGGGCCGGAAGACTGTCAATTGCCTTGGTAGTTTCCAGCGAGGCGAATTTTACCTTTTGAGAAGGCTTATATTCCAGCGTTTTTAAATCGAGGGCGTAAAACTGGTTTACGCCATCAACTTTCTCTTTTTTATAAAAACCCTGGCCTGTTTTACTGCCCAGCCAGTTGTTTTTCACCATGCCATCTACAAATGATGGCACCTTAAATAATTCGCGTGCTTCATCATCCGGCGCGTTTTGATAAAGGCCATTGGCAACGTGCACCATGGTATCTAAGCCCACCACATCATTGGTGCGGAACGTTGCCGATTTAGGATGGCCTATTACGGGCCCGGTTAGCTTATCAACCTCTTCAACCGTCATACCGGTTTTCTCAACGTATTGCAATACGCTCATGATACTGAACACCCCAATACGGTTGCCTATAAATGCAGGGGTATCTTTAGCTAAAACAGTGGTTTTGCCAAGGTACTTGCTGCCATAATCCATCAAAAAATCAACTACACTTGCCAACGTTTCTTTTATGGGGATGATCTCCAATAATTTTAAATACCGGGGCGGGTTAAAAAAGTGGCTGCCGCAAAAATGCTTTTTAAAATCATCGCTCCTGCCTTCGGCCATTAAATGTATGGGGATGCCGGATGTGTTTGATGTGATGAGCGTACCGGGTTTCCTGTATTTTTCTACCGTTTCAAATACGTCACGTTTAATATCAAGGCGTTCAACCACCACCTCTATAACCCAATCGCAATCGGCAATTTTGGACATATCATCGGTAAAATTCCCGGTAGTGATACGTTTGGCAAATGATTTAAGGTAAATGGGCGATGGATTGGATTTTAAGGCAAAATCCAGCGCATCATTAACAATTTTATTCCGGGCTTTTTTATCGTCCGGCGGGGCATCTTTAGGTACAATATCAAGCAACAGTACCTGTACGCCGGTATTTGCGAAATGGCAGGCTATGCGGCTGCCCATCACTCCCGACCCCAGTACTGCAACTTTTTTTATAATTCGTTTAGCATCCATCAGTAAAGTTTGTTTATTAAATTTTAAGTTATTCGGCCCGCGACCAGGTAGTTGTACGCCCAAACAGCGAAATGCCGATGTAGCCGCGGATATCTAAGGTTTTACCTTTATAGGTTATTTTGCAGGAGTACGTTTTACCGTTTAGCGGATCGTAAATGGTGCCGCCTGTATACTTGTCGTCGCCATCTTTTTCAAAATCGGCCAATACAGGTAAGCCCAACCGGGGCCTTGTGCGCAATTTTTCGTCAACGTTCATTTCGTCAACTTTTGGTTTACCGTTTTTAAGGGGTTCTTTAAGCCACACCACTTTGCCATAAAACTTACCATTGTTTTCTTTTGTGATTTGAATTTTAGCGCTTTTTACATCGTTATACCACATGCCCTCAATTCTGTCTGCCTGTGCTTTTACGCATACGCTTACCGATAGCAGAGTTAGCAGGATTATTGCAAAACGGATAGGTTGTTTTTTTGATACAGACATTGCTTCAGGTGTTATTTTTACAAAAAAACCGTCTCTTTTTTTGAGGCATATCCATGCTTTTCAGATTTACAAAACAGTAATCCCGGCATCAGAAGCCGTCTCTTCATAAGAAACAGGTAGAATTATAAAATGATTAAAATAATTTAGCCCCGCTAATTAACGGAATGGTTTATAGTAACAAATATCAGCTTATGCGGCGCTTAACAAAGGTTAAAACGACGGAAACATTTGTCAATATTTCGGAAATTAAAGTTAGCCTCTTTTGTTTGATAATTGCGCTACTAAATTAATATATAGCTGCATTGCAACATCGGCGGCCATACCCTTCAGTTTTAGCCAGGCATCATATTTTGCTTTGGCCACAAAATCAAACATACCCGGAGTATTTTGGGTATTAATATCGCCTTCCAACGCCTGTTTATATAGGCTATATAAGCTTAGTAATGTTTCATTACTCGGTTTTGATGGCAGTTGTTTGCTTTCGGCAACCGCCTTTTCAAAGGCATCTTTTAAATCAGTCATGGTTAAATTATTAGTTGCTGGCAGTATTGCGTTCCTCAATATAATCGCTACTCCTGGGTGCATTCATAAACATCTGGCTTAGTTCTGCCGGTAATATGACAAGCTTGCGTTTCTCCATGTCTATCCAGGCACCTTCGGCATTTACTACTGCGGCTTTAACGCCATCGCCCCGGTACAACTCATGCCTTATTGCCCAGCGGGAGCCATCGGGCCGCGAGCTTACAAGTTCGCAGCTTACCCGTATCAGGTCATTAATCCCAATTTCGCGCAAGTAAATCAATTCTTCCCTGAACAATACAGGCCCTATTTTATATTCATAAAGTTTGGGAAGTTTTAAACCCAGGTTTTCCAGCATGGTTATACGCGCCTGTGCTGCAAAATCGGCATAGGCGGAGTGTCGCATGTGCTGGTTTGAATCTATTTGCGACCATAGAACCTGGCCTTCATAAAAAAATTCCATAAAACAGGTTGATTACTGCTTAAAAACAATATTTATTTTCGGCTATCAGTTTTGCTGCAACGTTCCTGCGTGCCTGGGTGGTATTAAAATCTTCGGTTTTGGTGAAGCGCTTAAGTCCCATCAGCATCATTCTTCTTTCATCGCCTTCGGCAAACGAGTTTAACGCCTCCCTGCCGGCTTTTGCAAGATGCTCTGCCGCATCGTTAATATATACGTGCATGATATCCAGCTGCTCTTTACAAGCCTCTTCTCCCCTTAAACCCACCAGCTTTTCTACCCGCAGTTGCAACGATTCGCTCACATAAAGTTCTATCAGCATATCGGCAAGGTTCATCAACACTTCCTGTTCTTTACCCAATTGTGTCATCAGTTTTTGCACGGCGCCACCTGCTACCATCAATATGGCCTTTTTAAAATTGGCTATGTATTTCTTTTCTTTAGCAAACAGTCCGTCATCTTCGGCTGCACCAAAATCGGGGATACTTACCAGTTCGCCTGCTACTTTTTGGGCAGGCCCCATCAGGTCAAGTTCGCCTTTCATGGCACGTTTAAGCATCATATCAACCGTTAACAAGCGGTTAATTTCATTAGTGCCCTCGAAGATCCGGTTGATCCTCGAATCGCGGTACGCCCTGTCCATTGGCGCCTCGGCGCTGTATCCCATCCCCCCGTAAATCTGTACGCCTTCGTCGGTTACATAATCCAAAACTTCTGATGCATGAACTTTAAGGATTGCCGCTTCAATGGCATATTGCTCAGTCCCTTTCAATTTGGCTTTGGTTTCATCAAGTCCCGATGCCATTAACATTTCGGTAGCTTCCTCCATATTCTGACAGGCCCTGTAAACAGCCGATTCTGAAGCATAAGTGCGAATAGCCTGCTGGGCCAGCTTGTATCTTATCGCCCCGTACTTTGAAATCTGGCGGCCAAATTGTTCGCGTTCATTGGCGTAACGTACGGATGCGGTAATTACATCTTTACTTGCCCCTACTGTACCGCCACCTAATTTGATACGGCCAAGATTTAATATATTAACCGCTATTTTAAATCCATTCTGACGTTCGGAAAGCAGATTCTCAACAGGTACTTTACAATCGTTAAAAAACACCTGGCGGGTTGAGCTCCCTTTGATCCCCATTTTGTGTTCTTCGGTATTGAGCGAAAGGCCTTCAAAATCTTTTTCGACAATAAACGCGCTCAGGTTTTCATCATCTTCTATTTTGGCAAAAACGGTAAATACATCGGCGAAGCCCGCATTGGTGATCCACATTTTTTGACCTGTGATGAGATAATGTTTACCATCAGCAGATAGCTTCGCCTTTGTTTTTCCCGAGTTGGCATCCGAACCTGCCGCCGGTTCGGTTAGGCAATAAGCGCCTTTCCACTCGCCGCTTGCCAGTTTAGGAACATATTTTTGTTTTTGCGCTTCGGTACCGTAATATAATATCGGCATAGTGCCTATACCTGTGTGTGCCGAAAACGCCACTGAAAACGAATGCCCGGCCCCCAATTTCTCGGTAACCAGCATAGATGTTTTAAAGTCTTTACCAAAGCCGCCGTATTCTTCGGGTACCGATATGCCCAATAACCCAAGCGCGCCGGCCTCGTCCATTAAATGACGCATAAGTCCTTCCTCCTGCTCGTCAATACGCTGCAGGTTGGGGGTTACCTGCTGGGCAAGAAAATTGGTACATGTTTCGGCAATCATCACCTGCTCTTCATTCCATTCTTCGGGAATGAAAATGCTTTCGGCAGATGTCTCCCTAATCAGAAACTCGCCTCCTTTTATGGCTTTCATTGGTTCAGTGGCATTCATAAATAAGTATTTAATGGTTGTGTTTTGTCCCGTTTTTAAATTTAGCTGATTATTAATCACTATGTTATATCAGTAATTATCAGCATGTAACAAACGCCCCGGTTTAAAGGGCAGCAATTGGTTTTATAATCAGGAGTAAAATTAGCAGCGATGTTAAACTAAAGAAAGGGCTGCAATGCGGAGATATTAGTCAAAAAGTCGGATTGGGTTGGGTGGGTGATTGGGTGAGTGGTTGATTGGGTTGATTGAGTTGGAATAAGTTTATATATGAATCAAATTACTCGAGGTATTGTGTTGCGCAACAGTTTCATGTCTGAACCGGGATTAAACAGATTTATCTTATTTTTTTGGTTTTGATTCTCATCCAACCTAATCAACCACTCACCCAATCAACCACTCACCTAATCAACCTAATGAGCCGATACCGCCCTGTAATCGGACGGCGACATGCCTGCATGTTTTTTAAAATATTTGCCGAAGGAGGATTGATCGGGGAAATGGATATCCTCGGCTACCCTGGCGATGCTTACATCATGGTTTCTTAATAATACCTTGGCCTCCAGTATTACCGCATCGTCTATCCATTCGCCGGCGGTTCTGCCGGTAACTTCTTTAACGGTTTCTGTTAAGTGTTTGGGGGATACGTAAAGCGCATCGGCATAATACTGCACGTTACGATGTTCTTTATAGTGATGAAAAACCAGTTCCTGGAAATGTACGTTCAGCTCCTGTTTCCGGGTTTGCTTACCTTTTATAATAGTGTGCTGCTTTTCATAAATAGCTTGTATTTCGTAAAGCAGCGTCATTAAAGTACTCCTGGATATTTCAACATTATAAGGATGCCCCTCACGTTCTAATTTTTTCTGAATCAACAGGTAAATTTCCAATATCATCCTGGCATCTGCTTTATCCGGGTAAATTACCGGGATAGATGCACTTTTAAAATAGCTGAATGATTCCAAAAAATGGCTATTGACACTATTTTCTGTTAAAAAGGCTTTACTGAACACAACAAAACGGCACAAAAAATCATCGCTGCTGCTATAAATCCGTAAAACATGAAAAGGGGTTGCCAAAAGCATGGCATCAGGCCGGGCATCGTATACCTGCAGGTTAACTTCTACCTTGGCCGTGCCGCGTGTGCAGATACCTATTATATAACCATCCGACCGGTATGGATATTCGCTTAAACTTAATAGCTGTTTTTCGTCAACAACAAAAAAATCAGCGCCGGCCAGCTTGTCGGCGTATAGATCGGCAAATTTTGATAAGCTTAATTGTCCAACCTTATTACTCATGCATATTTAGTTATAATTATTTAATTTTTTAAAAAGCTCCTAAAACCCCGAAAGTTTAAAGCAATTTTTGCCGCTGAGCTTAAATATAGGCGTTATCCGACTTTTTGACTAATATCTCCGCATTATAGCCCTTTTTTTCTTTTCAATCCAAACTAATTTTATTCCCGATAGTTTCAAATTGTAATCCACATACAATTGCCTATTGTAAACCAATTATATTTTTATGAGAAAAGTTTTACTATTGATGCTTTTTATAGCACCGCTAACCGCTTTTTCCCAGGGTTTCCAGGTAAACCTGGAAGGGCAAAAGCAAATAGGTATGGGCCATACCGGGGTGGGTACCCTTCAGGATGGCGCTTCTGTATTTTTCAACCCCGGTGCAGTAGCCATGCTGCCTGAAAACTACATACAGGGCGGCATAAGCCCATTATTTTTCAAATCTGATTTTAATCCGGCCGGCACATCAACACAAAACAGAACTTCCAATAAGATTGCAACCCCGTTCGAGTTTTATGCGGTTTGGGGGCCCAAATCGTCTTTTTGGAAATTAGGGCTTGGCGTTTATACACCCTTTGGCGGTTTAACTGATTGGGGTAATAGCTGGCAGGGTAAATATGTGCTGGAGAGCCTTAATTTGAAAGCTATTTATTTTCAACCTACACTAAGCATTAAGCTGGCCGATTTCCTGAGTATTGGCGGCGGTTTTGTTTATAACCACGGTAGTGTTGACCTTACGCGTGCAATACCGCTGGCAAATAGCTCGGGGGAACCCGGCCAGGCCGAATTGAAAGGCAGCGGAAAAGGCTACGGATGGAATGCCGGTATCTATATCAAAACAGAATCGGGTGTAACCGTGGGGATAACTCACCGTTCGCAGGTAAATACCACCATTTCCAATGGTAATGCCATTTTTAAAGTACCTACATCAATACAAAGCAGTTTCCCGCAGCCAAATACATTTACTTCAACCATACCGTTACCGGCTACCAATTCTATTGGCCTCGGCTTTTACCCTTGCAGTAAATGGATTTTGGCGCTTGATGTTAACCTGATTGCCTGGGATACCTATAAAACATTATCGTTTGATTATAAATCCAATACGGCTGCATTACAGGATACCCACTCTGCCAGGAATTACCAACAGGCGTATAGTTTACGTGGTGGCGCACAATACAAAGCTACCAATAACCTTGCCCTGCGTTTTGGCGGCGGCTACGCCAGCACAGCTGTTTCAGATGGTTATGTAACGCCCGAAGCCCCGGATGCCAACCGCGTTTACGGCACACTGGGCTTAGGTTATACATTGGCCAAACACCTGGATATAGATATCTCGTTTGAATATGAACACCTGATGCAGCGTACCCAAACCAATATCGAATCGCAGCTATCGGGAACATTTAAAACCGATGTATACATTCCTGGTATCTCATTGGCTTATCACTGGTAATTCTTAAAAAAAATTGTAACTGTTTAGGCTAAACATATTGGGTTTCCCAGCACAGTGAGTTCTAAGGCATCGATTACGTTTATGCCTTGCTTTTTGATGGTGGCGATATAGCTTCGGATGGTGGCAAAATCGATAGCACCCTGTTCTGAGCGGAAGCAGCCCGATATTTTTTGTTTTACTTTCATCATCCTGATAGCTTGCTCTGCCAGATTGTTGCCAAATGGAACGTTGAAATCATGGACAAAGGCCAGGATACTTTCTTTGTACTGTTCAAAGCGTTGCAGCATATTTTGTGTTTTGGTTTTCTTAGTTGCCCCGCGTTTGCCCGGTTGTTTTTCTGGTGGTGGATGCGCCTGTTGTCCCACTTTAAGCAAATACTCATATTGATTTTGCCAATAGCAAAGCTGTTTTGTTGTCAGGGCTTTCGCATTCGCTTGTTTTGCCTGGTGAACCTGTTGGTGCAAGTCTAATAAGAATTGTTTCATTTGGGCTGCCCAGTCGCTTTTCTCCACGTCTGCACAAAAGGTCAGATCTCGCAGGTGATGCACATTACATAAGCCATGGGCACAGCTGTACTCATTATAGGGTTTCCAAAAGTCATGTATCAGCCTTCCTTTATAATCAGGCAATACTCCCATCTCATCCATCGCTTCTGTTCCTCTTTTTGCGTGTGGCATATACAGGGTGTGCTGCTCTGTTGTTAATACGTGTAGCCAGTTGCGCTTTGACCCGTAGTAATAGCCCGTTTCATCGGCATGTAATACGGGTTGTTCACCTAACCGACCCTTTAATTCCTCTATAAACCCATTCAAGTTGGCTGAACATCGTTGGTTCATCGCTACCAGGCTAGCCTCATTGATGCGATGCCCCAGTAAATCTTCAAACAGTTCTGCCGTGCGCCTATAGGGCAATAGCTGGTAATTACTGAGATATACAGCCAGCTTTTGTATCCCTTTACCATACTGTACTGGCTGGGTAACCTCACTCGGAAAACTTGCTGTGTTCAATAGATGACAAGCCGGGCATACCTTGCTTGCTATCCGGTGCTCGGTTACCTGGATCCGGATGGGCGGTATATCAAACACTTGCCGACATTGGTAGTTATCCCTATCTACTACTGTTAAATCCTTACCGCAGCTGCTACAACTGGTAACATCATGAACTTCTATAATATCAGGTGTCCCGCTGAATTTTAACGTATCTCCCTGATGACCTGGTTGACCGCCTCGTGATTTACCACTCTGACTACGAAGACTCTGCGTCTTTTTTACCTTACCAATATCTGTGCTGGGGGGCTTGCTGCTATTGCCACTGTTTTTCTTTTGATTGCTCTCTAACTCCAATACTCGCGCTGTTAATCCCTCTATCCCCAAGGATAGATGAGCATTAATCGATAGCAATTCTACTATCTGATGCCTTTGCATTTCTATGATCAGATCCTTATCCAAAACAGTTACAAGTTCAAACTATTAAAAATTAATGCAAACTATCGGTTTTCCACATTTTACGTTTTTTGTGGATAACGCCTAAACTGTTAC
>Ga0307507_10005786_pt1 | contig 19853 bp, 23 predicted proteins | sample 7_EM_MG_FD_207223 | JGI IMG/M metagenome (GOLD analysis project Ga0307507, IMG submission 207223) | Populus trichocarpa ectomycorrhiza microbial communities from riparian zone in the Pacific Northwest, United States - 7_EM | ecosystem: Host-associated > Plants > Roots > Unclassified | place...
TTGTTGGTTTGTTGGTTGGATTGGTTGGTTGGAATGAGACCGGCCGGGCTGACTGGGGAGAATGATGGGGGGGAGAGGGGAGGGGTATGAGAGACGGAATGGAATGGGGAAATGGGAAATGTAATGGGCTCTGGTAATATCATACTTTACTTGGACTATAATATCGAAATGAATGGGTGGTAGATGAAGTAGTTTGAGGATCCGTTGCCGTACCAATTCACTGTTCTATGATTTGTGGAATTTGATTGAGGTCGATTGTCGGACAGCAAGCATGTACTTGTACAGTACTATTGTACACTACCGCAGTGTAAGCCCTGTCTATGATATCGTACTTGTACCCTCTGCTATGCTCGGTTACCCAGGATGCCGGCGTCTGCGCGTCCTCACTGGTCCGCTTGTTTGTTTTTTCCTTTGCATGTTTAACTTAACCCCATCCTATCATACCATGCATGCTCCATGCTGCCCACACCCACACCCTGGCCTGGCAATAGTTGAGCAGGTGAGTTCTAAACGCACCTGCCGATGCAGATCATCCTTCCGCGGACTAACTTATTGTACGGTACAGTACAGTATACTTCGAATATGCTAAGGTGCGATATGGGAGTGGACTCGTATCCTCCCGTCTGGTCTATTCTTGCTTGGTGCGAACTGATGATACTTGTACCTGTCATGGTAAAGCAAGCAAGCAAGCATTTCGATGCGAAGGGAAGAGGGGGGAAGGGGGGGTAAAACATAATGGAAAGGGAAGAAAAAACGAAAAAGTCCGGGTTATGGTGAAAGTACCGGTGGTATTGATGAGCGATTATGTGTTGAGGTTCGGCATACCTCTGAATGAATGAATGAATGAATATCTGAGGAGGATCATTCCGGACGGTACGTACCGCATAGCTCGGTACTCGAGCATATGGTACTGCGCAGTGAAGTACTTACTCGAGTCTGGACCTTCCCTCCTCTTGGACAGCACCAACGTAAGTTAGCCTACCATGGACTTGGGGTAATGATAACACGGCTAGCACAGCAACTTGTACCCTCTCCAATGCTTTATTTTCTTATCCTCTTCGATCTCCCTACGATCTAGTCCTACAATCCCACCTCCCCGCTTCCTTTCATTCAATGATACCACAAAACTCAATGCAGCAACAACGACAGTTGCCATATCTATCTACTCGCGCTACCCCTGCGAGAATAAGAAAAGCAATTCTATTTTATGGATATTTGATGCGAACGAATGGCTTGCTTCCTTTCCTCAGCTCATACACACTCACTCACACTCATTTACTCGGCAGCCTAGCCCAGCCCAGAGTTGCCCACACCATTCTTCCGGCCCCGCCTAACATAGCTCAGCCGCGGGTCCTCCCGTTTCGTCTTCCCATTTCGTAGGCCGGTTGCAAGTAACGACAATTTTATTATTGCTGGCTTCTTCCTCATCCCGTGAGGTATCCACCGAGTGATGGTATGTGAGACTTTGGGATTGCGACTATGTACATCTTTCGCCATCTTTGGTAGATCTGATGAAGGATAGGGAGGAGGAGGAGGGAAAAGGGAATTGGGGAATTGAGGGTAAAAATGAGGTTTGTTTTTGGACTTTTGCTGGCTGTTCTTGGACCCCTTCTATCTATCTACTTGTTTTTGTTTTTTAGGAATTCTGAGGTATATACTGTGTGGCATAAGTTAGTACTCTAGTGCTCTATCTAATGTGACATATGTGGGATGTTTTGATATGGCTTTATTATAAACTTTAGTAGGATTTGGAGGGAGGGAGGGAGGGTATCATAGAAACTCTGGTCGATTGACTAAATCAGGTTTTTTTGCTTAGTGGATTTGCGGGAGAGAGAGGGGTTCAATCGGGGGGAATCGATTGCTCCACTAGTCTTTCGAACCAAGGTCTTATTTGATATTTCATAGCTAGTATGATACTTGTTATAACTTGGACTAGCTATCACAACACTATAATATTCCCCCACGGGACTCAACAGAGCCAAAGAGGCCGTACTCCACAATCATCGATCCTTCTTCCTACAAGCACTTGATCACAATAAAATACAAGAAGAAAAAAGGAAAAAAAGAAGTGAAAAAAAATAAAAAATACTCTCTCAGTTAGGTAGATGTGTATGAATATCATACCAGAAAAACGTTTTGCGGGGGGCAAATCTCACCCTGCGCTGTACCATACTATCATGGCCCAAGTGTATTTCTGATATTATTATAACACCCTCTCACAACAATTACGAGGGGAATAACAAAAAAATGTTGTGCTGCGTCTCAGGTATATATTATATCGAATCCCTCCTAGGAAAGGAAGAAATATCCAAAAAAAAAAAAAACCCCCCGGGGATTTCAGGTTTGTTTGCATGTAGAGGAGCTTTGTATAAGTATCGAGAGAGAGGAGTTAGGTTTTTGTGAGCAACCCGTTTTTTGGAAACCGGGAGATAGATAGATACTTCCCTGGGCCTATTTCGTAGTAAGGTATATGATACATACCTGCTACGGAGTGTATGTCCTCCTCCCCTCCTCCTCCTCCTCACTCACTCTCCATCTTGCTTGCTATCAGCTGAGCAACTTTCATATTTATCTCATATTATATTTATGGGTGTGGGGGAGAAGTGCGTTATCAGGACTAAGTGAATGAATATCGGCAGGGTATCGTATGTACGGTAGTTCTCATGCACCCTGATTTACTCAAACAGTCAGTTGGCTTTTTTTTCTTTCTGGGATGGGATCGAAACTGTGGTTCATAAAGTATCACTCGAAGGGGTGACGGGAACGTTAAATGTAGGTGGCGTTTTTAGAGAAGAGGGGGAAGAGGAAGAGAGAGAGAGAGGGGGGTAGGAACTCTGGTCGATTGGTTAAATTAGGGTTTTACTAATGGGTTGCGGAAGAGAGAGCGGGGGTGATCGGAGGAGGATGGATCGATTAACGTGGAGCTTGGGCACCGTTTTTTTTTTTGAATATGGACCTTATTTTAATATTGGATTTTTATAGATAATGCTTGTTTGTTATAACTCGGAGTGAGTGGCTGTTACATAATTTTTTTGTTTTTTGCAGGCTCATGAGAGTTATCGTAAAAAGGTGGATTCTATGATCGTCGATAGTTCTTCCTTATTATGCATAGCACTCGAGTATGATACAAGGGAACAAGCAAGGAAAGATTATTTGGATGATAACTCTTCTGGGATAACGTATTCTTTAGAAGAAAAAAACGAAAAAACGAAAAAAGGAGAAGAAAAAAAGACCTCAAAGTTATCGTAGGTCGAAGCTTGAGATTTGTATAAGTTAATAATATCATACTGGCCCAAGTATCTATGATATCTATACCAAGTACGAGCCAGAAAGGAAGGAAGGAAGGAAGGGAGAAAAACCGTTATGTTGTGTCAGGTATTATATCATACCTCATCTCGGGCAAGTATCATACCCAAAAAAAAAAAAAAAAAAAAACAAGGACTGAAGATTTATTTCTACGGGAGCTCATATACTCGAGTAAGCGCCCATCTTTCGGAGTTACATTCTGTGAATCCCTGTTTTCGGATAGACAGATACTTGCCTGGGACGAGTGAGCGCGGCTGGGAAGATGAGTGAGGGCTAATCCCGCAGTGAGGTATAGTACCTGCCACGGAGTTTATGTCCTTCCTCCTCTTCACCCCCCACCTTACTATCAGCTGGATAATAACTTTCCCGTCCCACATTGTGTTTATGGGTGGGGTAGAGGGGCGTCATCGGGAGTGAATGAATATCGGCAGGGTATGTAGTTCTCATGCGCCCGGCCCGGATTGACTCATGGGCTATGGCTTGCTGGGATCGCAACTGAGGCTCATAAAGTATCACTCGGGTGATGGGAAACTTCTAATGCAGGTGGCGTTTTAGAGGGAGATAAATGAACTATTATCACTCATAATACTAGTAGTATGTGTGGGTATATCGGGTGCGCTGTGCGTGACTGACCGACTATCTTTGATCGGCTTGATCGTTTTTAATTCCGGAAATTGTATGGGATAAGATGGGGGTGGCCTCGGGAATGTATATGTATTTGGAGTTCTTTTATTATTCTTAAGTGTCGTGTTGGGTTTGAATTGGGTATCCTAGCTGGGAATGTTTCCTGTGGTTATATGCTTTTGTTGGTAGTGTAAGTGTCTGCATCGACGTCGGGTGGCCCGGAGTGGGGGGGTGAAATACTTTAACTCAAGTCTACGAAGGATAAACGACCTCTCCTGACCTTCAACATCAGGTTTTTGGGGCTTTAGCCTCTGTGAGGGAAGTGGCGTTTTGTTTCAGGTTACGACCTAGAGTCTTAACCACACCTAAGCTTTCTTTCTCTTCTTTCTTCTGTTCTTTTTTTTCTCTTTCCCTCGTCGGTAAGTCTTTCCGCTGATATAGCCAGAGACCGAACACCTCTCATCCCTAAGACAGGAAAGAAAGTGCTGAGCTTCAAAGGAGATTTGCTCAAGTACTGAGCTATAGATAACTAGGTCACATTACGGGGTTTTTGGGAGGTACAAGTCTGATTGATAGGTTTACTAGGGAAAGCGATTTAGACAATTAAAGCGTATACGAGGATTAAACGAAAATGGATGGTTAAACTTGGCAGATTGTTACGGTGGTCCAGAGGCAGGAATTCACTGTGGCGCAATTGATTAATAGTCGTTAGTATGATACGCCCTCCTCTCTAGATAGAGTAGCTAGCACATTTATCAGCGCCGTGATTCTGTGACCCTGCTGTGGAAGAGCCGACTGCAGGTGTTGTGGTTTCATGTCCACATAGGGCTCTGGGGTCTTCCACTGGGTTGGCTTGCCTGCTTTGGAGCGTAGTACCGGTACTTAGGAGGTATCCCTCATTTAACAGAGTACTATAGTCTTCGGTTTCTTATGATCTTTTCAATTTCGTAGGCCTGGTGTCAGATATCTGGAAAGGTTTTGCTGACATTTTCCCTCGAAACCACCCACCGCACCATACCTACCGCCAATTCATGCCTGCCAAGTTTAGTCTCAGGCCTTGCGAACCCCAAGAGTATCATCTCCCAGCCGGCGGGTATTGAATGTGTCGAGACTGAGGTGTCGTGTTGTACTTTATTGCGTTGTATTTCCCTTTCGTGTGTAGCCTACTATACTCACCGACAATTAGTAATCATGGTAAGCCTGTTAACAATGCTAGCCAGCTGCCTATATGTTAGGCTTTATTAAATTGTTATTGGGCTGGTTGGCGCCTCTATATATCATCCTTATATGGGGGCAAAGACTGGTCTATGTATTACAGTATAGGGATTATGTACTACCATCTATTGGAATGATCACCTCCTTGGACAGCTTTGGAGTTTCTTATCCTTCACATCTGATTTTAAAGTTGGACATAAAGAGTATTTAATTTGTTTCTCCTTATGCCTGGGTTACTTCCTTGCCCCCTGATTGTATATTATGAAGGACTGTATCTGAGCTTGTAACCCTGAGTGGGCGAGTATAGTGTGATAGGGGATTGAGTTTTCCAACAGTGGTTCTGCCACGAGGTACTGTCCAGATCTCTATGTACTGGGCTATAGTTCTAGCGGTACGTTAACAAATAATGTTATAGCGTACATTAGGCTCTCAGGTGTCGGGAAAGAGAATAGGGTTGAGCATGATATCATGTCATAAGTACTAGTACCATATTTTATATTGCTATATCAGCGGGGAAAGATCGAGAAACCTATCACACCAACTCTCTACCAAACAAAACCAGAGCCAAACATCGAAATTTAATCAAAGCCCCACCTGTCAACCGCGCAAGGATTTGAAATCTATCTTATAATCTAGGAAATTTCAATGCTATTCCTCGATCTGCTGGGTAGGATTATCCTCCCAATTGCCAACTAGTGTGGCCAGGTCTCCCTGGTGCGGACTAATTTATAAGAACAGACCACTGACTGCCGTTCAATCCTCCCGGAGCCCGAACTTCGTAAAATCATATCCAATACTTCGTGCCGACAGTTATGGGACAAAATTGCTATTCACCGTGGCACTGCGTGGTGGGGCAGCTGCAGCAAAGGGATTTATCACTAGGGGGGGGTTCTCAATGTCCTCTGTGGAGCGCTATATTATGTGATTGCAGGGAGCAATAAGAATTGGGAATGCAATGGTCTGCTGAGTTGCTGATTTGGTGTAAATGAGGGGGGCGTTGCCAAAGTCCCTTCTACTACGTGTAGCTACTGAGTGTAGTGATAATCTATGTAACTAGCTGGGACCTAGGGTTCCATAGAGAATAGGTGTTAGGGCTGGTGTAGTGCTGAGCACTCTAGGCCGATAGCTTAGAAGGGAACACGGAGCAGTGGGAGGAACTCAACCAATTAACCATCATCCTTCTATTCCAACTTCCCCATTTGTTCCTATCACTGAGAGTAAGCTACTCGACATAGTAGAGTTACTACTCAATGTCTCCGAATAGGGGTGAATAACACAATGGATGACGGGCAGAGGGCATTAGGAGCTACAGCGTGGAGGAGGAGGGCGGTCGCATGGAAGTGCTTTACTGTCTTCTCCTCTACTAGGGGATGCCCCTAGGCTTGCTCTTTGGTGGAACTCGCGAAGGAAAGGCAGAAGTAAAGAGCACTTATCAGAGCACGGCGGCGTCATCATTAACGAGGCGGGAGAGGGGATTGGGAAGAGGCTGTTTGGTGCCGTCAATGCGGTCGAGGGTGAAAGGACGTTGCGGACGACATAAACTTGCCTAACGCGAGCACTCCCCCCGCCCTCAACTCCAAACACCACTACATGTAGCTCGCCATGGGGGCTACATAGCGAGTGCGCGTGCTGACAAAGGAAGAGCAAAGTCGACCTTGACCTAAGAAACTGTGACAGCACAACGCTCGATATTGCTGGGTGGTCTAGTCTGACGAAATGCCGATGCTATCAAACCCACGTTTCAGAAGAGAATAAACTATAAGCTTAGGACTGGGGATATAACAGTTCAGAATCCCTTCCCTAGGGCTTGAGAAGGTTGCGGGCCTTTTGATCGGCAATAAGGGAGACAAGGGGGGTGTAATCTGGAACACGGGCGGAATAGAATCTGTATCCTGGTTGCTCGGGGGGTATGTCGACCTTTGTTGGCGTTGGATTTTACCCATCATATCAATGATCAATAACTGGGTTTTTTTTAAGTGGGACGTGGGGAATCGTGATTCTTTCCTGGCAAATTACACAGCCCGCACCCTTGAAACATTGAATTATTTGCAGCATGCGAAATAGATAATTCCTGCCAAACTGTTCCATAGCCCCCAGGATGCTGGCCCCACACAAATGGACATTTTAAAATAGAAAGAGGGCAGCATGTTGCGACTCTTCGACATTCCCAGGTGGACAGTTTCGCGATGATTAAACAGCCCGAGGAACGCTCGGGCACTCTGCCCCCAGCACTGCTAATATAAGAGCACGAAACGCTGGGTCTAGTAGGTTTCTAGACGATTGCACCCAGACTATTGGGCCAGGGACAGTGCACATGAGTGATAGCATATGACGCGATTCTGCCAAGCCACGACCCTTGGTTAAAGAAAATTAAGTCCTCCCTCCATCCAATATTTCTCAACTTCACCCCACCAACCCCCGCCACAACCAATCTCGCCATAACGACCATTCAGCCAAGCAACTCCTAAAGGGGGGAAACCAAATCCCAAAATGCGCCGAAAGCTCAACGCCCTCCGGAAACCCGTACCTCCCCTTCCTTCAGTTCCTTCCTTCCCTCTATATCGCCAACACTAACCCTCCAAAAAAAAAAACAGCAATTCCGTCAATCCTGGTCCAAGTATGCCCTATACAACATGTCGCGTGCGCCGCTGCCGCGCATATCCCCGCAGAAGACCTTCTTCCAGCAAAAGTGGGCGGCGAAGGCGGAAGTGCGGCAGTATCACGGGGAGCACCTGACAAACCGGCAATGGCAGAACATCTTCCGCCACACGATGAAGGCGAGCGTGCCGATGCAGAACACGCGGCTGGCTATGAACGACGGTAGCGAGATGGCGATGGGTAGGGGCAGTGGGCTGCAGGGTGATGAGACCTATGGGAGGGTGAGGACAGTGCCGTACATGAGTCAATTGTTCTGGCCCATGGAGAGGAGGCTCGACATGGCTGTGCATAGGGCTATGTTCGCGAGTAGTGCAAGGCAGGGGAGGCAGTTTGTTGTGCATGGGTTTGTGAAGGTTAATGGGAAGAAGGTATGCCCTTTTTGTCTTTTCCGGTGGGGAAGGAAGGTTGATTGGGTGTGTATAGATGGTACACCCAGGGTATATGCTCAACCCTGGGGATATGTTCTCCGTCGATCAAGACCAAGTCCTTTTCGCAACCGGGAAGCCAAAGCGTAGTCTTAAGAGCGCCGAGGGCGCAACGGAAACCGCCGCTGCCGAGGGAGAAGAAAAGGCTGAGGGGGAGGAAGGCAAGGACAAAGCTGTAGCTAAGGAAGGAGAAACCGTAGAAGCTGCAGAAGCCAAGCCTGAGGAAAAGGGAGCGGAAGAAGCATCATCACCTATCGTGAGCAAGAAAGCCTCGACCGAGGCAGAAACGGAGGAAGAAATTAAGCGTAGAGAGGCCAAAGAGAAACTCAAAGCTTTGAGCGAGGACCCTAATAACGTTTTGGATATAACGAAGCCTTATGCTACGCCTTGGAGACCGAGGGACTATATGGCGCCTTTTGCGTTCATTCCGAGATATCTCGAGGTATCATTATAACCAGTTTTTTCGTCTGGATGGTATTTTTGACCAATAGATTTAGGTCAACCACAATACATGCCATGCTGTATATCTCCGGCATCCAGTTGCTAAGCCTGGATTGGCTGAGGTAGACCACCCCCCTAAATTCCGTACTGAGTTTCTATACCTAACAACGCCTCCTCACAGGCACCATCTCCCTACCCCGAAGAGATCCTGCAAATGGCATTCAACTGGTATCTAAGAAGGCGATAGACGTGCATATTCAAATTGTCCATCTATTTCACAAAATTTCAGGAAATTCCATGAGCTAGTTAGGTCCACTTGCCATTATTACTCCTTATCATCCCCTAAATGTGTACACTTGATGTCTTTTTTTCTTCTACTGTATAATAGAACAGAACGGTGGTAAAACACAAGGCGCGAATCCACTATCTAACAAGGAAATCGGACATGCAAAACAATAAAACAAGAAGACTCAACAGGCTAATGTAGAACTCGTTCACAAAACGCATTTAACCAGCATGTTCTACAATCTCGGTCTCCAGCTTGCCATCCTTGATTGTGGTCTTTAATTGCTCTGGTACTGGACACTCCTGATAGTCCCAATCCTCACCAGCCCCTGGAACGTTGATGTTGATTGCCGATGATTTTGAAGTGAAGATTTCCATGCCCAGTGACTCCTTTGAGACATATACTGTGCCACCATCGCATTGGTCGACTTGTAGATTTGGAGCCTTGCCCATGATTTGTATAGCGAAGTTGTTGGACTTGATGACCTCAATGGAAGAAACAAGGTTGTCTACAATGATGTTTGTCTTGACACATTCGTTGAGAGAAACGGCGTTGATCTTGCCCTTGATTTGGATCGTCGTGTTCTTGCAACGGAAGATGAAAACTGAGTGGTTGATTTCAACATCTTCAAGGGTCAATGCCTGTTCGTTCTCATAATTCTCCTGTGGCGCAAAAACATCGTTAGTGCCCGAATGCCGAGGGATGATCGGTGAGAATATGCTACTTACAATGTACCATTTATTTCCATCCAATTCCTTTTTGGGAGGCTTTTTCTTGGTTAAGTGTGCGGGCTTCGATTTTGAAGGAGGAGCAGGGGACTTTGCTCTCAGGCTAGGGGGGGACTTGGCTGGGACAACAGAACTCGCTCTAAGAGATGGATTCTTGTGTGTCATCTCATCCTTATTCACCTTACGCAAGCCAGCCGTAACATCGGACCCACGGTTGATCTCGGCAAATACCGAGCCAATATCTCCTCCTGTTGGAGCTCCTGGCCCATCGAGTGCTCCTGGCGGCGGCGGCGGCGGCGGAGGAGGAGGGGGAGGGGGAGGGGGCGGTGGGGGGGGGGCCCCACCTGTAGGAGCGGGACCTTGTGAGGCTGCCGGAGGGCCGCTTGCGAGTGCAAGCGCTTCTTTAGCATCGATGCCTCTAGCATTCCATGTCACCCCAAGAGCGTGGTGGTTGGCAACATAGGTTTCGAGAGCCGTCAGGACAGTGTAAAACGAGCGTACCCATTCAACATGTTTTGGAGCCCTATTTTTATTTAGTATTGAAACCCGGTATCAAGGAGTCTGTATGGCACACGTTTCCTTGTGCGAAATGATCACACGGTTACCGAAGAATTGTGCAGCGCCCAGCATTTCCCTGACATATTTTGCCGGCTTTCCCTCGACCGTTACCCAAGCAAGACCGGGAATACCCTCACTAATGGTCGACAAATGGTTGGAGAGCGCAGAGTGTCGATTATTTTCGCGGATATTGGAGACGTTGGTAAGCTCGGTTTGCATTTCAGCAACGAGGTCGACAAATAGTTGCGTTGATGATCCTGGCTTCTTGGCCTTGGTTGTAATGACGAGAAACTTTCTCTGAGCCGCGAAGCACTTCTCGACAGCTTTGCTCTGCATGACGACGAGAATCAGGAGCTGCGGGATATACTACTACACTGGGAGGGTGCCGAACCTGTTCTTCTACAAGATCACCTATCTCAGCGCTCTTCTCAACATACTTTGCGACTTCCTTAACTATTAGCTCGTCGAAGTCCTCAACAGACGCAGGAAGCGGCTCTGGAGCTGGTGGGGGTGGGTTTTGTATTGTAGTAGTCGACACTAGAGAAGATGCGCTAGCATTGCTAGGAAGTGCAGTAGCTGCACCGGAATTTTGATCGATGGGAGTTGATGCTAAATCCTCCAAACGGGAGGTGGCGGCCTCAAGGCTTCAGTTACAAGGTCGAATTAGCAAAGAACAGAACGGTTGAAAATGGAACTGTTGGACTATTGATCAAGGAGAATCGTCGTGAATCGTTGATACTGACCGTTTGATGAGGGTCGTCAGATTATTCATCTGAGCTGGGTGAGCCATAAGGCGGATGATTCGATATTGGGGGTTGATTCTCGAGGTTACCAGAGAAGGAGGAGAGGCCGCTGTGGGTGGAGAGTAAGCTCATCTAATGCCCCGCCATCCACTTGGCCCTGACCCTGAAGATCCTAGCAGCACAAAGCTCTCAGAGGATGCAGGAAACTATAATGAATGAAATGAATCTTAAAACTATTTAAAGCATCTAATATGATACCCGTAGTTCTCCAGCTTCTCAAATTGATCGGACTTTTTGCTATTCATTCCTTTTTGCTCTCCAGGTTGCAGGGTGCAGAGACTCGTGGTACCTAGCCCTCACTTGGGGCTAACCCTACCCGACCCACACAACAGTCCGCCAACATCCTGCCCAAAAGTTCAATCCATAATACCTTCACAACAATTTCCCAATCACGAGAAAAATTAACACACGCCCAACGAATCTCACACCTCCGCTCGAACCACCTAAAACAAATTTTCCCCGCCGTCGTCGTAATCGTCAAATCTACACACACGGTAAGCTTTCCCCCGCAGTTAGAATTATTTCCTAGGCCGCAATCTAGTACTAACATAATTCTTAACTTAGAACAATAATCAACAATGGATTCAGGAAAGGCTGGTGTCAAGCTCGTCAAGGTCATCAAGGTCCTCGGTCGTACCGGTTAGCCACTTACATTCCCACCCCGCGACACATCGTCGATTTTTGTGGTGACTTGAATTTTATCTGCTAGGTTCCCGCGGAGGTGTCACTCAGGTCCGCGTCGAGTTCATGGACGACACCACCCGATCTATCATCCGTAACGTCAAGGGGCCTGTTCGCGAAGACGACATTCTATGCTTGCTTGAATCCGAGCGTGAGGCTAGGCGGCTGCGTTAAGGATGGGAGGTGGATCTGGGGGAAATGGTATTGGCATGGGAATAAACAAATAAAATTTCATTCTGTACCAAATTTCGCGACCTTTCTGGGGGCTCTATTTCTTATTCTTTGGGCGAATGCTTTGCTGGGCTATTAATGGCAAAAAAATCCTGACCAACTACTAGTACGGTACATACGGATCAGCAATACAGTTGTGAGTGATTTGTAGGAAGGGGGAATAGGCGATGGGGTAGCTCTTGCTTACGAGCGGTCTACGGGATGGATGTCTACTAGGGCGCTGAGAGATGCTCAGAGAAGGATATCAGTTTTTAATTCCTAGAGACCAAGGAAAACACCCATAACCAAGGAAAGCCAAAAGAGGTGCACAAACCCACAGATCCCAGCAATTAAAGCACATATCCTACCACGGAGAACCGCTAACCAAGGAACTCTAACCACAATCCCCAGAATCGCACCCTTGCCTTTTTTTATAGCTGAGCTAACATGGTATCTAGCTGATGGCGGTCATACTTGACATATTTATCCCTCATCAAATCTTTATACTTGTCGTAAAATCTCCCGTATAATGGCCCAATAAACCCAATCTCCTTGGAGAGCATCGTTCGCACTTCCTTGTCCGGAAATGTGTACGACTTATGCTTCTGAATAAGCTCTTCGAAAACCGTGTTGAAGTTCTGCCTAGCATTAGCAGCTAAATCGCCAATATCAGGATATCAGAAACGGACCTTGAACTTCTCCTTGACACCTTCCTTCTCTTTGCTGTTGAGATTAAGTTTTCCACCAGCCTGCTGTTTGGTATAAGTAACATCCATCAAGAATGCAGCACACTCCTTCCATTGCTCCATGTACATCTTAACGGCATCCTTCCTCCATTTCTCAACTTTGGCCTGCGCTTGGTTTGACATGATCTTGCGAAGGTCGCTTGTGCGAATGTTGCTCTCAATGAAGTGAACGTTGTTGACCATAAAGACAGCTACCGTAGAGTTTTTCTTGATCATAATACGAGCCTTTTGCTCGAGCTCATGGATAAGCTGGTCTATGGCGTCCAAACAAAAGTTTGAAAGTAGAAGTGCTCCATCGGCCCCTACATCGAAAGATGGGGGAATAACTGCTGATGCTGTATAAGGACGGTTCCAGTTACCCTCACCCAGGGATACCAAAAGGCTAGAAATAGCGTTAGGGTAGTCTGCCATTCGCCTAAGACGAGACATCACGTTCACAGTCATTTCCGCGACAGTATTATCCAGGGGTAATGCGATAAGCCCTTGGCCAGTCTTCTTTATATCCTCCAAGAAATATGAGAAGCTACTCTGTGCTGTGGACCTCAGTGGCTTCAGAGCTTCAGCAAACTCCTTTTGTTCACCTGTTTTGGTTTTTAGTCTAACGCTTGCCGGCTGGACGTTTTCGATGACATCAAAAGCAAGGAAGCAGTCTGTGGCCATATTTTGCTTGACGAACACGTTTAGATCTACCAGTGTCTTCTTGAATACCCCCATAGGCATTGCAGTCGTAGCAATGTACACCTGAGACCATTCTGTAGTGGGGAAGAGATGACAGATATTCTCGTATTCAGCCTCAAAGATAGCTTCTAGGGCATTGGTATACACCGATATACCGTTTGACCCCTTATCATAAGGAGCAGTAGATGTTCGGCGAGTGGTGTTTACTGTTGCCAAGGCCAAAGATGCCAATGAGTTGGTAATATAGGGTCCACGCACATCTGCATATACCTGGGGCGCATTTGACTGTATCCCAGCCGAGGCAGCAAGGGTCGAGGAAAGAAAATCATTCAGTACAGCCAGCATATTGATTTTCTGGGACTGAAAAGTCGGAAATGGAAGCTCTTCAGAGGCTTAGTCAGACCCAATAACGGCTACACGAGTAGGCACATCTGTGGTGTTACCTTTGGTAATGTAATGTAGAGGTTCTACAGATTTAGAATCTTCGGCTAATGCTTGCCTAAATAGGTCTTCGAGTTGTAGGCTCCCCGCTTTCAGAAGGCCAGTCTGGAAGGAACTCTATTAGCGCTGTCCCATCATCCATTACACCAACCCCACGACGGACCATTTGAGTAACGGCTTTCTGAGAGCTTCGTAAGTTCGATTTCTTTAGGCTCGATAGAGCCTCATTGATCCGTCTTAGCGAGGCGAGGTATTCGGTTAGGCCGGATTTCGAAGGCCTGTGTAGGGAGGAGTAAGCACGAGTTCTAGGCATTGGTCGGAATGGAGGCAGATAGGAAAAATAGGAAGAAACACGCCCCGACGGGGGGTTAAAGAGCATCTGGGGGATATACCCTTGGCGAATTGTGCCCTCCTCTTTCGATATTGTATCTGTAGGTTGGCGCACCCTATCTATTGCTGATATTGCTTCATCAATATCTGTAACTCACAAAGCTTAGCCCTCCAGTAACGTTTTCAGGAGGTGGGTCGATTCCCTTACTTCCGGAAAGAACCGTTAACGACTGGGTCTTGTTGTATATAGGTTTAACTGCCTGTTCGACATTCTGTGCACTCGCTGACAATTTTTTCAAGCTCAGGGCGATCTTGGTGGTGAGGTCTGCTGTCTTGGATAGCTTCCTGTGTGTTTTTGTTTTTTTAACATGTTAGCATGGTTGCCTCGTGTTCTTATCCTTTTCAAAGGAGTTACTGACGACTCTAAAACCTCGACCTCAGCGGAAAGCTCGTCCATGCGGAGACCATTCATGACGGTAACGACGAATTCCTTTTCTTCTTGTCGGTTAATGTAGGGGGCTTGGTTGTGGGCTATCTCTGGATGGTTTAGAGGTCAGAGTTCGTTGAAGAGGAGTTCGTTGGTCAAAAAACCCTTGACTCTTGGCACACCGATAGGTCCCGGTCAAAGGGTCCTTTCAAAGCACCTCCCACACACACGCCCTCTTTTCTCAAACTAGGACAAGGCCTATCACAACTTTAATGTCACTCCCCACACATTTTCTCCCGTTACTCGCATAATACAGCACCGGTACATTCCACATCGGAAGGGATTAACACTCTCGAACACATCGCCTCCAACCGATTGCCATATGGATCCTTACAACTCACCGCTTCTACCGCGATCATCCCGGGAACGCGAAGCCCAAAGCCTTTGCAAATCTAATATTCCAGAACCTCTGAAACCTCAAGAATTCCATTGACGGGCCTGGGAACCACAAAAAAAATCAATATATAGAATTGCCGGAGCCGGAAGATCCCCAGAGGAATTGAATTACGCTCCCGATACGTGGCCTACAATCTTCTGGAGAGGCGATCTCGAAAAAAAAAAACGACGTCAACCCAACCGACAGCGTGCCCGTACCGCGCTGTACGGAAAATCCACGATTGCTTCGTGGTGATGTAGTACCCCAGCTACCTGGGCAAATCCAGGGCTTAGCTTGACTACGCGAGATGGGATCATTGCGAAATGGATATATTCTGATATCGCAATTACTCTCCCTAGGTGATTATGAGGTCATTTCTGCCGAATAGCTGTTATTTTGCCGGTACTAAATAGACCTAATGGGTAAGTAAGAAAGGGGGAAAAGATAAAATAAGCTCCAGCCTGGCTGTTTCTCTGACAGTGAGGCTCCAGTTAGAGAGCCCATGACATCAATGAGTCTTTGCGGAAATCTTTTCAGGCCTATTGAATCATAGGTCGGGCTAGATGCCCCCGATCACTGTATATCTGTCGGCATGTAACGCCTGTTACTCGGACATGGTTGTGGGCCCTGAAGTCGGAACAAACAAATTCTGCTATCAGGTTGTATAGGGATTGCATACGTCGCTGTTTGAAGGCAGTGGTTCTGACCTCCAAGAACTTATATAACCCATGATCCATTCCCACCCTTTGGAGGCATTGTATCACCATTCTTTCTCTAAAACTATTTCTACAATTTCGCCACTTGACGATCATTCCTTTAATAGCCTGCAGCCTAGAGGACTGCACTATTAATCTTTAATTCCATTAGTTTTTCAAAACCCTCACCCTCATTAAGCATTGTTCAATCCACAATCATGGTTTGTCACTCTTCCCAAAATACAGCTATTACTTTGTAGTCCAGTTCATAACATTGTGGCAGGCACGAGAACAAGGGAAAATCGTTTCACCTGGGCTGGCTACCAGGCGAAGCCAATCGAACCAAACTCCCCCTCTCCCTCCCATGAGCTTCCGAATGATCCCGTCAGCGTCACTCCTCCCCACCGGATCCAATCAACTGCCAGCGCCGCGGGGGCCACTGCCACCCGGCAGTCTCAACTACGCATCTCTAAAACAGCAAAAGCCAGGCTATTCACAGACCCTCAATAGCAGCACAACCTGTGCAACCCGGTTCGCCAACGAAGCCGAATATAGAGCGCACTCCCACGATATCCGTAAGCACCATTACTGCACCCGCTGCGACGCACACTTCGAATCCACAACCTGCTTCCACCAGCACCGCGAATACTCCGGTGAGCACAACATGTGTACAAAATGTGACCTTGACTTCCCCACTCATAGGGAACTTGTTCACCACTGGATCACGGCAGAAAAATCCCTGCACGCGTACTGCGGGCAGTGCAACGTGCATTTTGGCTCCCGGACCGAGGAGCAGAACCACTATCACCAAGACTCACACCACGTCACTTCCCTGGCATATATTCGTCTCGTAACAAGGAGGGAAGTCCCTTGTAAGGACCCCGGATGCACGGCCTTGTTCGCGTGTAGCTATGAGATGAACCTGCATTACCTCACAGCGCACAGAGAGGTGCTCGAGTGCCCCGTGCCAAAATGCCGGATGAAGTTTATAAACTTCGAGTGTCGTGAGAATCACCGGAAGAAGTGTGAGTTGGAGAGGGTTGCTTGCAGACATCCGTCTTGTACAGCTGGATTTAAAGAAGAGGAAGAGATGGAGAAGCATTGGGAGGAGAGACACACCACCAGATCTACTACCCCAGAGCAGCAGCAGAGTGGGCCGCGTTCGCCGTCCCCCACGGAGCATATCCGCTTCACGTGCCCACTCGAGGAGTGCGGGCGGAAATTCAGAGATATAGAGTCGCAGATCAGACATATTGTCAGTCGCCATGCGTACTGCCCTGCATGCAGCACCGAGACTGGTGGAAAAGTATTTAGAAATCACGAAGAGCTGGAAGACCATTTACGTGAGGGTTTACCGCGGCATAGTTATTGTTGGGTGTGTCGGATGATGTTTAATGACGTGGGGGCGTTGGAGACGCACTTCGAAGAGAGGCATGGAGGGAAGAACTCACCTTGACTTCCGAAAAGGTGTTAAGGATATCGTTATAGAGCCTTCGTGGCTGAACAAGTATATTCCTGGCTCCTGCGGTAATTACAGCCACGCAGAGAAAGGGGCGCGGCATGAGGAGTTAGTCTGCATTTAGATTGGGCTTTGTAATCGCTTCTTTTTTTTTTCTTTTTCTTCTCGCTTCATCACATAAGGTCCGGAGGTTTGCATCAAGTTCGCAAGACGAGCTGTCCTAGAGCAACGATGCTCCCAGTCCCAGACACTTTTTTTTGCGGCGTGTATCGGAGATACCTGTTGCCAGCTGGTTAAGCACAGAAAGTAGATCCCTATTTATTTCTCAAAAGCTCAATTTCGTGGTCAGATTGCTGCTAACTTCCCCCGTCCCCCACCCCCAGCCCCAACACACATAATCTCTCTCTCTCATTACTTTTCATTCCTTTCCTTTTCTCTATCGTCCTTTAGCCTTGTTGTGTTCGCACGGATCCCTTTCTCCTGGTATTCTCATAGAATGTTAAGGCTCCGGGCTAGAATGAGCTACAAATCCGAATCCCTTTATCCTTTGTACATAAGAGAAATCATTTGCTCTCCGATAGCCAGAAGCTGATCTCGAAAGGAGAGGGGAAAGAGGGGGGAATTGTCTAATTATCTCGAGGTGAATTCCTAGAACACAACCCCGTTATTTTCAGTAAGGCCGTGCCCAACCACGTCTCTGCATCCAGCAGTATGATAATTGACTACCCTCACATCCCGGATCACGCTGAAGCGGATCCCCGCTGAACCGTACAGGATCTGCGGCATCTCTGAATCATCGCAGACTTTTACCCCTTGAGCCGGACAACCTGAAGGGATTTTTGGGTTGGCAAGAGGTTCCCCCAAATCTCCCCCGTAGGACCTACGGAAAGTTGACCTGCTGGAGCAGATGCCATGATAACTCACGGAAAAAATTATACCAAAAGAGGGAAAAACGCAAGTTCTGACAAGAAAGCCCAAAGAAAGCCAGAGAGAGGGAGAGCAAAGGGTGATAAAGAAAGGAGTATGGAGTAAGGAAAAAGAAAGGGAAAGCGAAAAGGGAAGGGGTATTGTGGGCCCGGAGTCGAACTGGGGGCTTGAGGCAGGGTATATTGGTATCATACGAGTAGTAATGAAGAGGAGGAAGATCCTAAAAAAACATGCTACATGTGCGGCCACTGATGGCCGACTAGAGGTGCTAATACTGGCTATGAATGTTTCTAGATAGAGCTTCAGATTGGAGTGAGAGTATATCTTCATCATTTTTCTTCAAATAATAGGTAGGATTTCTCTCTCTCTCTCTCTCTCTCTCTCTCTCTCTGTTGTCCCGGATGAAATTCCTGAAATTTAGCCATCCAGGATAGCGAGGGTAGAGGGAACCAACCGTAATACTGGTATCGGTAGAAGCTAAATCGTGCACACACACAGATGAGCGAAGGAAAGGTATTCACCAATCGTGGTTCCGCTTTCTTCTAGTGATACTGCTGTTGCTATATATATGCGCGGAACCAACGTGGCTCTCAGAACATGATACAACCTTTCCCAATTCAAAGCATGAAACCAAGATACCCATATCGGATCACTCGCTCTCTCTGTTCGTGCCTATAGTCTGCTACTTGAGTACGGTACTCACCTGCTGGACGTCAAACCATGTTCTTTTTTTAGATTTCCAATGTTTTGGGTGAATTGTAACTGATTCGTTATTCCTGCCGGCTCGCTTCGCAGTCTTACGCGTTCTACCTGTACGTGCTCGAGCTGTCGAGCTAAATTCAAAAGGACATCTTGCGTGGGAAATTGTCACCCTGGGTGTCCAGCTTCAATTCACCGGTGTTTGAGTGACAAGCACACCTGGAGAGAGAGCAGAGCCCAGACTATACATCTTCTAGCGATTTCCCTGCTCGATCTCATTATCACAAGAATACAGTACCGAGTATACAGTACAATACATGGATTGCCATTCATTCCTTCATATAACACGGATTTCCTAGCAGCAACAGTCTGCTACCCTTCAACAATAATGATGGAAACCTGACCTAAACCACACCCAGTCCATCCCAATACTGTAACCATTACCAAACATCTTATTTCCTACCCCCGGCTTCTCCAAGACCCAGCCCGGAAGCTCAGTGCTTCTCAGTAATACGCACGATGACAATTTCCGTGGGTAAAACTTGCCTGCTTGTATGAGAAAGGCGAGTCTGGCGGTAGCATAGGTATGATATAAGTTAACAAAGAAAGCGTGAGGTTCCAACATACCCGGATGGCTGGAGGGGGGATCAACGGCTATATATATGAAGCCGTACGCGAGACTACTGTGGTAGAAAGGGGGGTGGAGGTAGTTGGCGTGTCACTGTTTTCCTTTTCTTCCCTAGTGACTAGATGTCGTCATATATACATGTGCTTGGGGATAACCATAGATAACGGTGGGTGATGTTAGAAGGGGGATGTTCAAGGTGCCGTGATACACTGGTAATCTACTCGGGAGAGGGGAAAATGACTGACAGTGCGCCATAGACATCAAGGACCTCACTACGGATAGACGATGTTTTTTTTTTTTGACCCCCCAATACCCAAGATAAAACAATACCGCAGCCAAATCCCCATAACCACGCTATAATGCACTACTCGGGTATGGACGTGGGTGACCGGACAGACAGGGATTAGGAAATCTATGCTGATACATACAATTTCTAATCCCTGTCTGTCCGG
>Ga0307507_10005787_pt1 | contig 19850 bp, 20 predicted proteins | sample 7_EM_MG_FD_207223 | JGI IMG/M metagenome (GOLD analysis project Ga0307507, IMG submission 207223) | Populus trichocarpa ectomycorrhiza microbial communities from riparian zone in the Pacific Northwest, United States - 7_EM | ecosystem: Host-associated > Plants > Roots > Unclassified | place...
GTCTTTTAAATAAAATTACAAATCATGGTTGAATCACTTTTAATCTATTGTAATCTGTTTTTCAAAAACCTCATTGTTAACATGTTAGGATAATGATTTGTCATCCTTAACCTATAATGCCAAGACATATTACAAGCATTACAGTTGCCGTCACCACCAAAATTGTCACACATTTTATGTGAAAAGTGGGTCTACGTCTAGTCTTCCGGAACCATAGCAGAAAAACATTTGCTACAAGCTTAAAAATGTCTCTGGTTATCCAAGCCCTTCCCTAGTGCTCCACTCTTGCGCCCCCTTTATCTGTTCACAACAACGATATAATGCGGTTGCAGCCATAACGTGATCTTCCCAGATGCGATTCCGCAATTGTCCGGTAGCTTTCTTCCTGCGAGTGTACATGCCTCAGCTTCACATAGTATAAAAAATTCTGGACTTTCGTGACGAAAGACAACAACGATACTGATACAAAATATACAAGGTATTAGATTTTGTTTTTCTTCAATTGTTAATTTTAATTTCTCTATTTCCAGGTTTCCCGGCTGCATCAATCCTGACACCCTCTAGCACATTTATCTCGATTGAGCTTTGTCACCGGTAGGGATGGGGCGAGGGTTGCGACCGTAGTTACTGTGCTTAACGAACAGGAAAACTTCGGCCGGACAACAACAGTCTCCCACCAACCCTACTGTCATGAAAGTCAAAAAAAAGATATAAAAATTTAATTTAAATACATAGTGGGGTGCGTAGTAGGGATGGGTATCTGATCTGGAGAAATATCTTTATAAGGGGTTCAAAATGCGGGGCGATGAGGAGGGTTGCCTTGCCATCAATGGTGTGTGCACGGTGTATTTTGTTAACGGACAATACAAGTACAGTACCTACCACTCATATACCGAACACTGAATATGTTCTTGTTTCTTTACTACAAAAATAATACCGTTAGAACTGTACTAATTGAACTTGGCGCTAAGCCCTTAGAGTTGGCTTTGCTGTTAAAAGGTTCGGCACTTTTTTTTTTTTTTGACTCAAGCCGGTGGCTGATACTGTGAGTTTCGGCAGTGTTCCCGCTCCTCATTTAAAAGAGTGAATTTCCGACGTCTTAGCGCTTAGCGCGAGGTTCAATTATTCCAGTTCTTACGGTATTTCATGTTTAATTCTTCTCTTTTTCTACCATTGCAATACTATTATCGGCCCTTTGCGAAGTACCCGTTAGGTGCACAGACGTATCTCAGCACCCCGCAATCACTAGCACTTACAGCCCCAACCACGAAACTAGCGGATGATGAACAGGGATCAGCAACAGCTATTCTCCGTTACTTTATTTTGATGAATTCACTTTTTGTTTGCCATATACTCCTATTCGTCACCCGCTAGTTTTCGTCATGCCCTGGTTTGAGACGGTACAAGTACGTCTGGCGACCGGAAGACCCAAAGTCTCTGAGGCAGAGCAAATCGAATTAGGGTGGCGGAACACGCATCCAATCCATCAGGCATTCTCTCGCTGTCTCTAGATTTCCCGGAGCCGACCGTACGGCCCCCGACTTTGCCCCCCACACTTGGTTGAATCGGCACTGTGGGCTGTCTGGCGAGCAGTGGACGGCTCTAGCGAATCGATGTGTGTGGTGCAATAAATCAGCCGAAGGGGGCGCGGCTGAGGGAACGGGCATTCCTCCCGGACAGAATCATAATATGCTGTACGAGTACAGTACTTGCACCGTGCGGTTGTCACGGTGCCTGCCAGCTGCTGTATGACGAAACCCTGGCGCAGAAAAATGAGACAGTGCCACTCACAACGTTGGGAAGTGGGCTAGGGTTAGTTTCTTCTGCCACCAACGCCCGCATGCAGATTGTTAACTTGTCACATATCATACCCCCGCCCACTCTCCTGCGCCCCGAAAGCGAGTAGCTGTCTCATTGGTCCTTTTTGTCTTACAACACCAAAACTCACGCTTCCCGACCCTCACACCATATTACACAAAAAATCGTAGCCTGGGCATAAAATGAATGACTTCTCTCACTCTCTCACCACTAGAATAAGTTGATTCTAGGAGTGCTTTTACCCCCGATCACGTTATCTTAACCCTGCACACCTTCCAATCGCATTAAGAATGAGATATACTAAAGCTGTTAGATAGGAGAAGGTAAGGTATTTCGCTTAATCGTGTTCTGGGCGTTGGTGATGCGAATTTTGGTGGGAGCCATCTGCCATTACTTGTGAGTGAGATCTCATGACCAACCGAAGTCCTTGTAACTATAGGGAGTGGAGCAATTATATAACTCTTCTTCCGCCCCATCGATGGCCTCATCGCCGCCCCACCTCTTCAACTCTAAATGCCTAGTAGCAATATTCACAAGTAGCCACTAGTGTCTTCTGTCTCAAGGTAAAGTCGGGGCTCACTTCTCCCCTCCCCCTTTGCTATAATACCAACGAGTAGTGTAAGACTCGCAGTTTAGCCAAAATCATCTCACTTAATTTCTCCACCGCAGCTGATATACTAACCTCCATTCAGACTCCACCTCTATCCCACAAAAGCTCACAAGCACCTCTCGTCCCAAGCAACCAGACCCCCAACACTACGATCATGTCTCACAGTTCCCACGAAGGCATGTCCGCAAGTTACGTGCTCGCGGGCACCAACAACTCTGCCTCCTCTCCCGAGAATCAAGGGATTATCCGACAAATCCCCAACCCTCCCCCCATCCTCGCGGACCCCTTTCCCGACTCCCTCCATGTCAATCCTAGGCGGACTACACTCTCGTGCCCTGTCTCGGGCTGTTCGTCGGTTTTCAAGGGGAAAATGCCCCACGGATATCTCTGGAGGCACCTAGGGCGCCCCGGAGTTTACGGACTCAGTAGTGACGAGAAAGTTGCTTGGGAAAATCTTCACAAGATCGAGCACGACCGGCTCCTGGCTACACGCAGTATAACCCCCCCTTTCCGCAAACTGGCCCCCCTAGGTATTAACGACTTTGATGTAGTCACGCCAACCCAATGCAGGCGTGAGATGAGCAGGGCGAAAGCACAGAAGAGGTTGAGGACTGCTGGGTTTGAGCGGCGTGCCAGGAACATGGGGATTATGGAGAAGGCGTTGGTTGACGAGAAGGTGGCCATCTGGGAGGGAATGTGGGCTTCCGAGCAGAACAGTGAAGATATCCAGGTTGGTATCCTTTATTCCACTCCGCTTTGGGGGTGGTAGTGGGAATTTTTCTAATCGAAGGGGAAACTAAAGTACAGCGCTTGGCTTCTCCTGGATTTCTGTACCAGCCCATAGGACCCTCCCCAAAATTCCGTAAGTTCTCTGGTGCCCCGAATCATTAATTCTACTGATACATCCGAGCAGGTATCCCCTCGCCTCTTCACGACTAATAAATATCAACATTATCCTAAAATACTGATTCTGGTGTCTGATTCACTTATGTCAGTCTTCATGTAGTTCACTACTGTCTAAGGCTTCTCACTTCCTGTTCTAAAATCGTTACCCCATTTAAATTATACTGTTTTAGTGTTTCTCGTGCCGGCCGAGTTAGGTCTACCTTACGATGGCGTTTTTCTAAGAAACAAGATCACAGAAGCGCCCGAGTGCTGTGCGTATGATGGAGTGTAACTCCAAACGCTAGCAATGTCTGTGCAGCATAATATCATAGTTAGCCTGAAAGCAGTGTGTTATTTGGCAAGGGCCGTGCACGTGGATGTAGGTGTATTCCCGGTTGCACGCTGGAGGGTTATTGCTTAGTCATGGAGCTGTCTCGGTTGTCATTGGTGGTGGGTGCAAACGCCGTGTTTCGCCTTACCGGGCCTCGCTCGCCTCGTACATTTCCAACACCCCCCAGTTGCGCGAATTTACCCCTGCGCATGCAGCATATCCTAGTCGCAGCGTGGGCTCCCCTTCCCGTATTTGGCGACGAACTGAATCAATCGAGGGCCGCCGATGGAACTCATCGACTCTCCTCACTGGATAATTCTCTCTACTGCATAAAACTGTCTTTCTCTCCTACTTTCAAGACATAAAATTCCTATTTTTCCGAAGAAGCATTCGCTGTCAGGATAATGACGACAGGGGTGTTTCCGACCGTCACCGAGGCCGAAGCCCCGGTAAGTTAACACAATTTTCGTTAAAAACATGGTCTGCCCTCAGCTTTCACCCACTCGAGTATTATGCTGAGATGCCACCTGTTGCCATGAGCGAAGAGCAATTCTGAATTGCCCCTCCCAGAGTGTAGGTAAAGGTCGAGGACAGACTTGCTTTTTCGGCGAATAGTTTAAGTTACCCCTCTCAACCTTGCCGGGGCGGGAGGGGGTTCGTAAAAGCGGTGCCATAATATTATTATCTATAATTTCAATATTTTAAGTCGCTTCCATTTTCCAACTACCAATAACCCGAGCTCTATTACGTTCACAATAGCCTTAAATAACTAAGTAGCCGCACCGGGTGGATAGGGATTTAAGTTAAGCGAGATCCAGGAAAATGATTTTTTATCATCTTATACACCTGTTTTACTACTACTCCCCTCACTAAGTTAATTTTCTATCCCCGGATATGCCTGGGTTAACTCCGGATGGAAGCATATCTAGGCGATAACTGATATTCAGTCGCTTTTTTCTTTTCTTGATTAAAAATGCAGCTCGAACACACCTTCTGCTTTTCTTCGTTTTACTAGTGAGTTAGTGCGTGGCAGATAAATAGGAGTCAACCAATCACAAGGTATCTCAATGAACCTCTATTGGTTTGGCTTACTCTGCCTGCACTTACGACGGTTTTTTTTTCTTTTCCAGATCAAAAATGCAGTTCGACCATGCCCTCTGCTTTCTTCGTTTACTAGTGAGTTCGTGAGTGGGAGATCAACGGGAGTCAACCAATCACAACGTATCTCAATAACCTTATATTGGCTGGGCTTGCTCGGCCTGAACTTACGACGTCTTTTTCTGTCCACTCTGAGGGCTCTAGAAGGCCTTCTCCCAACCTGCATCGATCCCTAGCAATGGAAATGGTGGGAGATATCACTTTAGATTATGTATCGAGAGACGCCCCCGGCTGGGAACTGTCAGTTGCTTAAAAGTATGTTCATACCAGGAATATTTTTTGTGTGCCCTTTGAGCCATCTGACCTTCTCTAAGTTTGGTTCGATTTGGACCAACAAAAGCCCGGCCATAGGACATATCACAAAACACTTCCCGGGTCCATTTTTAACCTCCAACCGCTCCGTATTTCCTCCCTATACTAACCCAAAGCTCTCACTAAACAATTGCAACTCTGCTGTTTCTCCAGCCGATGCGCTTACGGAGTCACGATACAATCCTTAAAATGAGGGGGACAAATCACCAACTAGTTTTAGCACCAATCAAGGCACCCTCGATCAGTTTGCGCTCTATGCCGGCTAGATAGCTCCCCTCCAGGGGTTTATATCTATGTGACTGTTTATAAGGCTAGCGAGGGCAAAGGGGTTTCGCATGGCCCCCTTTTTTTGACGTGTTCTGTGTGCTAATGATAAGATGGGGCAGTCGGACTGATGGCACTAAGAATCCTTTTTATTTCAATACGCTAGAGGCGCGGTCCCAATGCCGTAAAATCTAGTGGAGAATGTGGAAATATGAGGAGGGGGGTTCGGCGAGGATGGCAACAGTTGGGAATTCTTAGTGGGCGAGTTGCGGTTGAGGTATGTTGATAAAGGTACAGATGATTGGGGAGAATTACCGACAAGTCTTCTCGCTGGAGTAACAAAACAACGCCCTAGATTTCTCATAAGAGCTTTGAGTGGAGACGAGGGCTACTTAAAGTATGGGGACAAAGCTTTTCGTCCAGCGCGGCAAGGGCAACCCCACTCCCACCATACATTTATTACCTATACAACCACAACTGCTTAGAATGAACTGAAAATCTGTGTACATATCCAGTAGATATAAGAAAACTTCCATCTAAAATTTTAGAGAAAAGAAATCCATACTTAGTATACCATCCCTTTGCATCTAGAACAGCAGCCACTCTCCTAGGCATAGACTCCCACAGGCTTTCCAAAAAATCCCCTTCAATATCCTGAGTCCAAACCACATCAAGAGCTTCTGCTAGACATCTTCTACCAGTATCTGGCCCCCCGTTAGTCTTGTGAATGTTAGGAAGGTGCTAGTGTAGCTTTTCCTTCAACCTCTTCCAACAGTACTCAATAGGATTGAGGTCTGGGGAATTGTGTGGCCATTCCATAACCTGAATGTTGTTTCCTGCAAACCAAGCCATAGTATCTGTTGCAGTATGTCTCTTTGCACCATCCTGCTGAAAGATAGGATCCCCAACTGTGTCCTCCACCTCCTGGCAGACATCAACTAAGCCATCTCCCAAAACTCCAATATATACAAATCTATTCACACTGTTGTCAAAAATAGGAATCAGAGAACCCTTATTTGTACCCCAAATACAAGCCCATACCATCAACTTTATCCCAGGGCCATTTGTAACCCCATGAATGCAGTCTTTATGCCACTTTTCCTCAGGTGTTCTGAACACCCAAATACCCTTAGGATCTTGGACTTTTCAACCATGCATTCATCACTAAAGATGACGCCCTCAAAGTCCTCCTGTATCTGATCATTGTACTTCTTGGCCCAAGCTAGCCTCTTGGAACCATGCTGATCTTTCAGAAATGCTCTTTAACTGGCTCTTTACTTCTTGATGTTGACTGATGCTAAAGCTCGCTTGATGGTCTTGACTAAGGGATGTGGTGCAACCTCATTGCGCAATTCTGATAAGGTGTCACAAACGGTGACTAAGCAAGGCAGACTTCCACAGGACTAATAGTTATTAGTCATTGGTTTGTTATCTTTCACGCTATGAGATCAGTTGATTCATAGGCTTTCACATGACGACGCAATAGCGTGTCATTGGTTTATGGTTATTGGTTGATATTGACATGACTCATATTTGTGGTCATGTGGTTTATGTATTTCGCACATGACTCATAGTTATGAGTCATGGGTTTCACGCATGTGACCCGGTTAGGGCACATGACTTGGTTTATGGGTTTTGATTAGTTACGAGAGATGGCGCAGCTGACTTGAATGAGTCAGCTGATGGATTTTACACTATGACTCAATATGAGTCATGAGTGGCGAGACGCAAGAGGATAAGTCACGCAGGGAGGGGGTTGAGAGAAGAACCCCGATATAAGGACACCCTCGGGGCATCAGATTTGGGTCCTTTACGTAACCATCTAAGTTCTTTCATATACCACAACTTCAATACAAAGATCATTATCTATCACACTCTCGGGAACAACACACGACTGTCTTACATGAGCGGCGCGATCGACCTTGCTAGATAGAAGTCAACGGACTTAGCTATCGCAAGACCTATTGGGCAAAGAGAAAGGATAGTTAGCGAACTATTGGTTACCTGCTGCAAGTATCACCCGGACGCGAGAGGATTGTAACATTTGGTTGCGTCAACCAGCAGCACCTAACAAACAGACAAAACAGAGACCCAGAACGAGAACGACATCGATCCCCTAGCGGAAAATCTCGACCTTTCATCACTAGCAGAGGGACTTGAACGGGCCTTAATGGAAGAGAGGGTACCAAGCACTACAACACCAGAGCCACCAGCACCAAGCGGATCAGAAGTAAGAGAAGAAGAACGAAGGACACGACGAAGCACAACGGGGGCTATCGTAGAGGAAGAGGGAGCGACATCCTCGGAAATAATACGGATCCTGAACCCGGAACAGATGAGACAAATCATCGCCTCCTTAGGTTGAGGAACCAGGAAACCCAAAGCCAAGGAACCGGAGGTTTACCAAGGAGAACGACAAAAACTACGGGGATGGCTAGCCGAACTTATAGTGTACTACAGGACAGTATGGTGGCAGAAGGGTCATCATGAGGAAAAAATCCTCTATGCAACAAGCCTCCTAAGGGAGGACGCAGGGACCTGGATCACACCTTACGCAGAAGAACGGATCAACCCAACATGGGACAACTGGACAGGATTCAAACCAGGATTAGAAACACAATGTGGCGTAATCGACGCCAAGAGAGAAGCAATGATCAGACTGGAGAACCTGAAACAAGACAAACCATGAGTGACGGAATACTGGAACAAATTCCCCCTTGTGGCTAGCGAAGCCGAGTTGGACAACTGAACCAGAGAAGCACTACTTCTAGGAGGAATGATCACAGAATTAGAGAACGCCTGGGGAGCTAGCCGTGAACAATACGAGGACCTTGAAGCCCTAGCCCAATGGGCAATACGGAAGGAAACAAAGTTGGCGACAGTCAGAGATATCCAAGGAGTGCCATCAACAAAAAACATCCAAAGGGAGACCATCACACCACGACACCCAGACGGGACATATTGACCCACAAATAATGGCAATCAAAATTACGGCCACCCTATCGAAGAGAACGCGACTCGGAGACAACAAAGATTCAATATCTCAAGGGAAGAATTCCAAAGGAGGATGCGAGAACAACTATGCCTCAAATGCGGACAACCTGGACCCTTAGCCAGGAGCTGCCCGAAAAAGGACGCACCTAAACCATTCTACGGACAAGCCAGGAGTTGGCAACCCACAAAGAAAATCGCCCCTTGGCAAGCCAGGCCTAAGATTAGGGAAATTGCTGTTGAACAGGAATCCGAACAGTCGGGAAAAGGCGAATGTCCCCAGTAAGAGATGGTCTAAGGGACAGACATGAATGAGAACCCATCATCATGGAGAAGTACTACACTGCACGCCACTACACCGAAACCCTGGAACCCGACAATGACCATATTCTGCTCAAGATACAACTACCCTGCGAAAAGGAGTTAGTCACTATCAACGCCAGGATTGCCTCAGGAGCAACAGAAGACTTCGTTGACCGAGAAGTCTTCAACAAACACGGGATCAAGATGATCAAAGCACAAAATCCAAGCCAGATTTACCTTGCCGACGGAAAACCAAGCAGTATCGGACCTGTCACCCATATGACGAAAGTACCTATAGATATCAGTCGCCATAGGAAATTGGAAAACTTCCAAGTGGCAAATCTCCAAAACCATGAGGTGATCCTCGGGATGCCATGGTTAAGAGAAGACAATCCAACAATTGATTGTAATGAGAAAAAGATCACGTTCAACAGCGAACGAGGTACGACTTGGTGTCTCAAAGATTCTCCCGTTGCATATGCGATACCCCCAGAAAAAGCCTTGGAAGAGAATCTCATCACCCTATTCTCCAAGATCCAGGCCAACAATGGCCCGACGGCCAATGACCAGAGGGTCAGAGTTAAGAAGCTATCCGCTGAGGCCAGAGTGCCTATGAAGGGATCAGCAAGAGCTGCAGGACACGACCTGTACGCAATTGAAGGAACCGATGTTCCTGCCAGAGGGCAAGCAATTGTTGGGACAGGGATAGCTATTGCTTTACCTCACAACACCGACGGACGAATTGCACAACAAAGCAGTCTAGCAGTCAAACACCGACTCACGACAAATGCAGGTGTAAGGGACTTTGACTACAGAGCACAAGTGAAGGTAGTCCTAGCCAACCTAGGAGACTAAGCATACTGAGTGGAAAAAGGAGACCGGATCGCACAACTAATCATCGAAAAGATCAACAACAGAGAGCTACAAGAAGTAACCCAGTTGGACAACACCGAGACAGGAGATCAGGGTTTCAGAAGCTCAGACACCACCATGCACCAAAGTGTCACGGGCCTGAAGGCAAAAAACAAATATGGAGATCAACGAAATATCGGCAAGAGTCTTTGGACAGTTTCATCGACACAGAGAGACGACCGGCATCATAAGATGGGACGAGATTGACAATGCAATTTATTTTACAGTAATCAACATTAGCACCGAGCTGGCGATAAAAAACAAGCAAAACCATCAGGACCGGGATATTAGGGACACGGTTCCCCAAGAATATTATTACCTGTTAGATGGTTTTGAAAAAGGAGAAACAACGACAGTACTACCCCACCGACCAGACATTGATCTAGGAATTGACCTGGAAGAGGGAAAAACGGTACCCACCAAAAAGATATACGCCCTCTGTTAGGACCAACTGGAAGGGCTCCATCGATAGATCAAACAAAACGAGGACCGCCGATGGATTCGCAGAGTGAAGTCAGGAAGGGCATCACCAATCATATGTGTCAAGAAAAAAGAGCGCAAACTCAGACTATGTGCCGATTACCGAGCATTCAACGAAGTCAATAAGAAGGATCGACATAGACTACCACTCATTAGTGAAGCCCTGGACGGACTAGGGGGAGCCAAATACTTCACCAAGCTGGATATCAAGGACGCCTACGACAACATTCGAATCAGAGAAGTAGACGAATGGGACACAAGCTTTTCAACAAAGCTAGGAACTTACGAATACCTAGTCATGCCATTTTGACTATGCAAGGCACTGGCTGCATTCCAACGAGGGATCAATAAGGTCCTGATGGAACCCAGCGACATGTGTTGTATGGTCTATTCGGATGACGTCCTGAGATATCCAAACACCCTACTACAAGGCCTAAAAGACTTCCACAATAACCTCAAAGCAATACAAAAATCGAAAATGAAGGTCTAACCATCCAACTGTGAATTCCACCCAAGCGAAACACAAGACCTAGGATTGATCATTGGACAAGAAGGGGTCAAGACCAACCCAGTTAAGATACAAGCCATATGGGACTGGGCAACACCCAAGAAAATCAAGGAAATCCAATGCTTCCTAGTATTCTGCAACTTGGGCCAACGATTTATAGAAGGTTTTAGCAGGACAGCCAAACCACTATAGGTGAAAACAAAGAATGAAGGCATCGGCAACTGGGAAAGGGGAGACAAAGAACAGCAAGCATTCGACGAATTAAGGACGAAACTCACCACAGGGCCAGTACGGGTCTACTCAAACCCCCTCGCACCGACGAAAAGTGAAACAGAGGCCTCAAAATATCTCTGCTCCGGTATACTGTCACAACAATGTCAGCACGGATGATGGAGACCAGTGGCGTACCGATCCAAGACAATGTCAGATGCCGAATGCAAATCCGATATACACGATAAGGAACTATTGGCGATAGTTCAGGCGTTCCACGAATGGAAAAGATAAACGAGAGGAAATCCAAGACCGATACCGGGCCTCATGGACCACAAACACTTAGTTACCTTAATGACGACGAAGGAACTAAATGAACAACAAGCACGATGGATGCAAGAATCAAGCCAATACAACTTGAAAATTGAATACTGACCAGGAAGGGAGGGAGGAAAGCCACACGCCCTCACAAGAAGGGAAGGAGACCTACCCACGGCAGGAAATAAGAGACTCACCCGAATTGTGGGAATCTTACTGGCAGAGGAACAATACTGGGATATCCTCTAGACAAAAGAAATCAGGCTCGACAGATTGGAAACAACCGAATTTCGAGACAAGGACCAAGGAGATATACAGAAGGCAAGCAACGTGGACAATGAAATCCAAGAGATCAAAAGAAACTTGGACGAAGGAAGGAAGGAGATGAAAGGAATATCGTTGGGGCTATGCCAATAGAAGGACGGCCTCTTATAGTACCAAGGAAAGATTGGGATACCAAACGAAGAAGGAATACGAACCACTCTTATCGCCAAACACCACGAACCCCCACAAGTCGGGAGATGGCGGAATGGCAAAAACCACCGAACTCATCAGCCGACGATATTATTGGGCAAAGATGAGAAAAGATATCAGACTATTTATTCAAAATTGCGAGACAAGTCAGAGGACCAAAGTGGTCCGACATGCACCCTATGGATTGATACCGTCAAACGAGTCCCCCGATCGACCATGGAAATCACTAGCTATGGCCTTTATTAAAGACCTGCCATAATCAGAGGGATAAGACACCATACTCGTAGTCATCGACCGGCTGAAGAAAATGAGCCATGTCATTCCATGCTCAAAGGACCTCGACGCATGGCAGTTCGCCAATCTCCTCATGAAAGAGATAGTCAGGCTACATGGACTACCACATGATATCATCCCCGACAGGGGACACTATTCACCTCAGACCTATGGAAAGAAACTATGGGAAGATTAGGAATGAAACGAAGACTCAGCACTACTTGCCATCCACAAACCGACGGACAGACCGAAAGGACCAATGCCATATTGGAACAATACCTCCTAGCATACATCAACTATCAACAAGACGATTGGTGTGACTACCCAGCACTGGCAGAATTTGGATACAAGAACGGATATCAGGCAACCATCAAAAACACACCTGTCTTTGAAAACTACGGAAGCCACCCCGAATACGAGATGATTGGTCATCTGACTCAAGGAAGACAAACGAAACTAGAAGAAATGACTCAGTTACATGAGTCATTAAGGAACGAGATGGTGGCTGCGCAATTATGACAAAAAGAATACCACGATCTACCCAGAAAACCCGATCCAAACCTACATTCAGGAGACATGGTGTGGCTGTTGCCACGCAGCATCAAGTGCACGAGACAATCGATGAAACTTGACTACCTGAATATCGGACCATTCAAAATCATGACAAGGATTGGGACAAGCGCATATAAGCTGCCATTGCCGCCCTCAATGGCCATACACAACACATTTCATCCCTCTCCTCGAACCATACCAAGCCAACTGATTCCCTTTACAGAACAAAGAGCCCCCTCCTCCTATCCAGATAGAAGGAGAAGACGAGGACGAAGTCGTGGAAATCATCTACTCTCGACTCCATTACAACAAACTCCAATATCGAGCTAAGTGGAAAGGCTACTCACCAGAAGATGATAATGTCTCGTACCCCGCAGAAAACTTCAACAATGCAGAACACCTAGTCCAACGATTCCACCAACCCTACCCAGGAAAGCCCAGAGTGGATACACATCACGATCAACAGATCGGACTCAGCACCTCCCCCCGTCGTCAAACAAGAATGACACTCGCACACACCAGAGAGCGACGCCTAGCGCGTCGCTCGCAACGCTACCCCCCCACTGGCCCAGACCACATCGGGTTCACCAAAAAGGGAGGTGGTGCACGTTCCCATGAACTAGACAGACTGTGTCGAAGACGGATGTCAAATCCATTTGAGCCAAAAGCAAGGGTCATGCTGGTACCCACAATTCACCAGGAGATCGAGACAACAAAGGGTTGAGCACGGCCACAATTGGCGACAAGAAATGGAAGCCAACCCAGCAGAGGACTGGGTTCCACCACAACAACTTCGTCAGTGAAGGGCCAGAAGGGCCAATGGAGACCTCACGAGCTGCGAACCCTGTTTTAACGACAACTGCAAGAAACACCGATGGGAAAGGGTTGATGCAGGATACTACCCCAGACAAGTAGGTGAAAGAGGGACCCTGTCAAAAAAGGACAGGAGGGAACAACAAAAAAAGAAAGTCGTGAGGACACGGGTATGGGGGGAGGGGAGCGAAAAAACAATTCAAGAGGTGGAAGCCCTGGAAGAAGAAATCTCGGACCTCCGCAGCCACCTCAATCACGCTGCCCTAATCATTGTGGCAAAGGACAACAACCGCGAAAGGCGCGACGAGGAAAAGGAAAAACTCCAACAAGCCTACAATCGAGCCAGACAGAGAATGCACCAAATCGGGGGAATGGAGTGGAAAGAAGGTGTTTAGCATCCTGGGACTGATGCAAGAGGGGGAAGGGAGCTAATGTCACAAACGGTGACTAAGCAAGGCAGACTTCCCCATTACTAATACTTATTAGTCATTGGTTTGTTATCTTTCACGCTATGAGATCAGATGACTCATAGGGTTTCACATGAAGACGCAATTAGGTCTCATTGGTTTATGGTTATTGGTTGATATTGACAAGACTCATATTTGTAGTCATGTGGTTTATGTATTTCGCACATGACTGATAGTTATAAGTCATGGGTTTCACGCATGTGACCCGGTTAGGGCACATAACTTGGTATATGGGTTTTGAATGGTTGTGAGATATGGCCCAGCTGACTTGAACGAGTCAGCTGATGGATTTTACACTATGACTCAGTATGAGTCATGAGTCGCGTGATGCAGGATGATGAGTCACGCCGGGATAGGGTTGAGAGAAGAACCCCTATATAAGGGCACCCTCGGGGCATGGGATTTGGGTCACGAACCATCTCCCTTACACACCCGGCGATTGAAATCTCAACACCATTAGTGTTTATTGACTACATCCATCACCACCGCACTCTCAATGAGCTGTATCCGCACTCTCCGTGAGCTGCACCCCCCCCCTCCCGCCTTGCTTCCCTTATCATGTTCTTGGGCCCTGGCGTCCTTGTTTGTAGTGGTCGTTTGGCTCCACTGCTCTCTCGCTCAGCTCGCGTTTCGCTGCCTCGCTTAGCGCACACACAGTTGGCAACACCCTCTCACCCATGTTACCTACGGCTGCTACTACAGTTTGCAGTAGGAAGAAACTTGTCAACAGGCTACGGTCGATTTCCCTGTTCTCTTCACCTCCGCTAGAGGCTGCCCAGTCAGACAAGCACACGGTTACCGATAGTTTGCCTGGTTATTGGGTCTACCCCTCCTCTCCCCCTTCAGCTCTCGTCCCGTTGCTTAGTTACAGCTACAGTCCATTCACTCGGCTGGCACCCTACTGCCGCCTCCACCCTAGCGATTGCCCGGGTCGCGCCCTCGGTTACGCTCCGTCGTTGTATTGCACCGCCTCGGTGGCGGATGTCAACGCCTTGGGTTCTTGAGTAATGGTTGCAACGTTACAATGGTTTTAGTGGCCCCCGCACCCACTTTGTTCTTCTTTCATTGTCGGTTACTTAGGTTTTGACTAGTGGTCTATCAATTATTTCATTTTGTTGGGTGTCTACGGCAAGGGTTTTCCTGTTGATTCCTCCCCATGTATTTATTTGATATTTCTTATTCCGCCCCTCTAGTCAGAGTTTGATTTCTTCTTTTGCGTAACTGGTGTGTGGTTGGTCTCGTACGAGAGAGACTTGGGTTGATGCCTTTTTCCCTGGCGCCGGTGGGTCCACGGATGTTTTTCTTTACCATAGCTAGCGCTGCACGTAGTCTTTGTACCTAGATGACGAATAAAACAAAGCACATGAAAAAAAAATGAAAAAATGAAAAAAAAGGCATGGGATTTGGGTTCTTTACGCAACCATCTAAGTTCTTTCATATACCATAACTTCCATACAAAGATCTTTATCTATCAGACTCTCGCGAATAACACACGACCGTCTTCCATGAGCCTAGCGATTGACGCTGCTAAATAGGAGTCAACGGCCTTAGCTATCGCAACAGCTATTTGGCAAAGAGAAGGGATCGTTAGCGAACTATCGGTTACCTGCTGCAACTATCACACCGACGAGAGAGGCCTGTACCATAAGCTGAGGCGGCGTGCCTTCTTAGCCTGTTTGACTAGGCGGTGATGGGTTCTGGTATCGATAATTTTATGTCTTCCAGGCATGCGGAGGTTTTTCACATTCCCCCTCTTTTGGAACCAGTTGTAGAAACTTAGAACAGTACTCTTGGAACGACTTAAGATCTTTCCAATATCAGAAAAAGAGAGAGATTTTTCCTTCAAGTCAACAATTTGCCCTTTCTCAAACTCTGTGACATTGCCAGTCTATTCTGAAGGCATGGTTGTTGAGGGGTGGTTGATCGTGGAGGTGGAGTCTTTTGAGGGGTGGCCCGGTTGCCGGGAATCGCACGTATAGCTTCGTTCTAGTACTTTCTATAGTGCAGGTTTATAGGTAAAATAAATAAGGAATAAGTAAACTTCTAGAAAGATTAGCATGGCTAAACTGTAGAAAGTGACCAATTCATACGATTTGATAACTAATAAAATTATAACTTCTATTAGAAGAGTTTTAGGCAGTGAATAGCATATATTAAGTTGAAAATATTTAAGCTTTATAAAACAACTTCAGTAAACCTCAGAGCTGTGAAAGTGCTGTACTAAATTACCAACTATATTGCTGTTACTATTAACTATTAGACAAACAACTATTCTCTAACTATTCTCATATAATTTGCAGCATGTAGACAATTAACTTGTACAAAATTTGCAATAAAACTTACAGTAAAGCTATCTGTATTAAGTAGACTAAAAACAGCCTAGCTACTGCCAAAACACATCAATTCCTGACCAATTCATACTCCCTAAGTTCACTGATCTTGAGCCCTCTCTGAATTGCCCCTTTGATCCCCTTGAGTTTTCTCTCTTCACTTCTAAAACTCTTACTAATATTACTATAATTTTCCCATTAAATCAACCTGCTCCTTAACTATTTTTATACTCCAACAACTTTAACAACTGCTAAATATCACTTTCTATATTACTTCTATCAATAGGAGATCTTCTTCATCTACTTTTTAAATAGTATTGCATACTCTTATACCTCAATTTGTCTTTCTTTCTTTCCTGTTGTTTTGAGCAGATTTTCTCTCCTTTTTCTGGTATTTTTCAGTAGGGGATTATTTATTTTTTACTTTTCAGGCTTGAACTAGTTCTCCTATATTTTCTCAATTGCTATCATCTGGTTTGGTCCAATTTGGTGGAGAATTGGTTGAGTTTTTGCCATTTTTGACTACCATTGCCATGTGTCCCGCTTCACGATACTGTCCCGCTTCCGCGTCCGGTACGTTATCCTTAAGCTATTCAGACATTCAGTCTAGATTGAAATGTGCACTAACCTATTTAGGTAGTTGAGAGTAAATCTAGTACGCTGAATTTCTCCTTTCCATCATGACCATACTAAACAATTCACATTTTGCAGAATTCCTTATCACGATCATCAAAAAGGGGAATTCTCCTAGCCCCCAAGGCAGGTGGTTCCTACTGGAGTATTACCCTTTTAGTCAAATTGCTCAAATAGGCTAGTGCTACACATTTCAATCTGGACTGAATGTCTCTACACCTTAAGGGATACTCGCTTAAGGGATACTCGAGTAAAACGGCTTTTTTTCTTCCCCAGCCCACCAACCTCCGGCCAGATCTCGAGAATACGCTGTGAGAGTGCCCCCAGCGCGGGGCTCAACTATCGTGTTTAGCGCTTCTGCTTTTCTCATTCAGCGACGCATGTCTCAAACACCACATACCCCCCGCACATGCATACCTAGTTAGTTCGAGCTACCAATCCTAGAGATCCTCAACTGATAGGCCCATTACTACTCGAGTGATCTGGCATGAAAAGGCTCCAAACTGGCAATAAAGCAATACACTTCCGATAAAAAAATTTCTTAACTCGTCAGCCCCACCACAGAACATTGAGCACCCAACAAGCATATTTCATAGGTCCCTATAATACCCACTGCCAGCTTACCCTCCATATAAGTAAACATTTTTTTCCCTCTTCTTCCACCCCTCTCCCACCTAGACCTCCTGCTCGTCCTCTTCAATTTCTTCACCCGGCACTGCGGCCAGAGTCAGCATACTCAGTCACGAGCCTCGATACTCCAGTTCACCAATCATGTCCAGCCACACCCATGAAGTCAAGTCCGATCGCTCCATGCCCACTGAGATTTCTTCCTCCGAAGGTAAAAGAGTTAGACCCCGAGAGCCCATTTCCTCCCCTGGCCCCTTCAAAGTTCCACCCCCCTGCACACCCGCCGATACATGTCCGCCAGGGCTCGCCTGTCCCGTCCCCAGCTGCCTGTTGATCCTCAATGGAGAAAATCCCCACCGATACCTCAGGAGACACCTTAAGCACCCCGGACTTCACGGGCGCACGGGTCATGAGAAAGAGATCTGGCTCAATCTTCACAAGATAGAGCACGAGCGACTCCTAGCTACTCTTGGTTCAACCCCCTCTAGTACCCTAACTCCAATGAGGTGCTAGAAGTAAACCGAGCTAACGTTGTCGATAATATAGTAAAATTAGCAGAGTACTATAAGGTGGAAGAAGAGAGGAAGTGGAGAATTCCAGAATTCCAGTTGCGTGCTAAGAGCATGGGGATAACCGAGGAGAGGTTTGTTGTTCAGAAGGTAGCGATTTGGGAAGGGATGTGGGCTGCCAAACAGAATGGTGACGATATCGAAGTTAGTACTCTTTTTTTCGCTCCTATTTAGAGATTATAGTAGGACTGTTGCTGATTGAGATGGGAGGTTCATTATAGCACGATGCTTGGGTCCTCTTAGATGCCTCCACCAGCGCCGACCAGGAAACTCCCTTCCGTAGCCGTCAAGGTTTTCTCTTTCATAAATTCTGCTGAGGAGTCCTGGCTCGCAACCTTCATACCTTTTTTTGTTTTTTACCCTACAGAGGGCTTTATATCTTATTATCTCGCGCATTGCGCTATTCTAGTTAGATAGCAGTGGGCCGTTATCGAAGATTTTGTGTTCAGTGGTTGGAAATTTCTCTCCTAAGCGAATTGAGTTGGCTATTAGCCTCGAGTACTGCAATACTGTCTCCCCCACTAAAAACGAATCTTTTTAAATCCCAAATGCTCCACCACTACATAGTTGGAAAGAGAACTATTTATCATTATTCTCATTCTCCTCCTCTTTGACAGACATGTTTTATTTTTGTTTTAAATTGCATTAACCGCGAGGAGCCGCAATACCCCAAAAAAGCGGAAGCATAAACCATACCAGCCTAATCTTAACCAATATTTACAAGGTAAGGAGGTTAGCCAGCAAAATAATCCCTTTCTCATACACTACTGTTCGCAAAACTTCTGTTGTGGCTGGTGAAAACGTAGCATGGCAACCGAAGATCACCAAAAATTCCTTAAACAAATTTATCCTACAACAGAGGCCAAGATAGCGGACTAATTGTTTACTGCTTAACATGCCAGTCTCGGGCTTGTCCTGATGCCGTACCTGATTTCGGGCCTCAAATCCAAGCATCAGGCGGGCGGTTCTAAGGAATCTAAGGTCACCCCCTCTCACTCGCCACACTCGCCACACTCACCTTCCTCGCGCGCATGTTTCTCATTACCCGATAGGGAAACTAGAAGAATTACCGAATCTGTAAAAGTAGCTGCTTTAGGTAATAAAGTACTAGGACAAAGCTATTAGTCCGATCGGCGGCAACCGGGCAACCCCTCAAAAAACCCCACCTCAAGGAGCAACCACCCCTCAACAACCATGCCTCCAGAATAGACTGGCAATCTCACAGAGTTTGAGAAAGGGTAAATTGTTGCCTTGAAAGAAAAATCTCTCTCTTTTTCTGAAATTGGAAAGATCTGAAGTCGTCCCAAGAGTACTGTTCTAAGTTTCTACAACTGGTTCCAAAAGAGGGGTGATGTGAAAAACCTCCCCATGCCTGGAAGACACAAAATTATAGATACCAGAACCCATCGCTGCCTAGTCAGAGAGTCTAAGAAGGCACACCGCCTCCCCTTATCAGAATTGCGCAATGAGGTTGCACCACATGCCTCAGTCAATACCATCAAGCGAGCTTTAGCATCAGTCAACATCAAGAAGTAGAGAGCTAGGAAAAGAGCATTTCTGAACGATGAGCATGCTGTCAAGAGGCTAGCTTGGGGCAAGAAGTATAAGGATTGGACAAAGGAGGACTTTGAGGGGGTCATCCTTAGTGATGAATGCATGGTTGAAAAGTCCAAAGATCCTAAGGGTATTTGGGTGTTCAGAACACCGGAGGAAAAGTGGCATAAAGACTGAATTCATGGGGTTCCAACAGGATCTGGGATAAAGTTGATGGTATGGGCTTGTATTTGGGGTACAAATAAGGGTTCTCTGATTCCTATTTTTGACAACAGTGTGAATCGATTTGTATATATTGGAGTTTTGGAGGATGGCTTAGTTGATGTCTGGTAGGAGGTGGAGGACACAGTTGGGGATCCTATCTTTCAGCAGGATGGTGCAAAGATACATACTGCAAGAGATACTATGGCTTGGTTTGCAGGAAACAACATACAGGTTATGGAATGGCCACCCAATTC
>Ga0307507_10005788_pt1 | contig 19849 bp, 20 predicted proteins | sample 7_EM_MG_FD_207223 | JGI IMG/M metagenome (GOLD analysis project Ga0307507, IMG submission 207223) | Populus trichocarpa ectomycorrhiza microbial communities from riparian zone in the Pacific Northwest, United States - 7_EM | ecosystem: Host-associated > Plants > Roots > Unclassified | place...
GTAAATGGTTGGTATGTAGTGCATAAAATTTATATGTATAATAATGCCCTTGTGGTACAGCTGGTTGAGTGCTCATTTGTAGTGTGGCTGTGCTATGCTCCTTAGGTCGAGTGTTCAATTCTGTCTGACCGCATTTTTTTAATATTATATAATAACAACAATAGTGACAAACTACTGGTGTCCGAAATTCCTACTGGACTCCTTGTACTCGGAAATTCCTACTGGACTCCTTGTACTGGACTCCACTATACCCATTCCTTAGGAATCCGCAATTCCTTGTGATTTGGGATCATTCCGGTAGGAATTTACTAGGACTCCACTAGGACTGGGAGACAAAATTTGTATGGTGATCAGCCAACATGAAATTTGTCCCAGTCCTAGTCCAGTCCGGTAGGATTCCGGGAGTCCAGTAGGAGTCCGGTAGGAATAGGTGGAGGAGTGTAAAGAGCTCTCCTCGACCTTCACTAATGTTACTGGCTCCCACTCATTGGACATTTTTGTCAAGGCAAATTCCATAGGCAGCAGGTGGTTGCCAGTGTATACAAGTAGCAACACATTCCCTGAATCAGGTCAGCAACACATAGGGATGTAAAGCAACACATTCAGTGAACTGTTGACATATTGATGCATTCCTCCTTAGTGTGTTGATTGTATCTGTGCTCAACACATCTGGATGTGTTGAATATAAATAATTGCATGTAATTGACTGGCCCACCCTTCAGTTCAAAAAATATTTTTTTCACAAGTCTTTTTGTTCTCAGGTAAATGGCAGTGTAATATGTATTCCTTATCTACAAGAAAAATATTTACATGGGAAGGTATATCTACTATGTAGAAGTAGGAAGGTGAGAGCAAGGCAGAGACACCACCTCTTCCCTTCAATAAATCCTTGCCCCACCTTGGCCCCACCCTGTCCAAGCTGCATGCCCTCCACCCAATACCATCTCCACACTGATAGTGAGTCGTGGTGTACATTGTTGGTGCATCTGATTGTTGGCAGGCATTTCTGGTGCCCCTGTCATGGCTCGCTTTGTGGATGAGATTGTGGTGGGGGTACTCGTGTTTGGGCTGGTGTTCGCATTTGGTTCACAGTTGCATTTGGGCTGGTGCCTGCATTTGGATGGGGGTTAGTGTTTATTTTTGGGCTCACATTCAGGTGGTGTTCATGGTTGCATTCAGGGTGGCTGTCATAGATATGGGGTTCACAGTCAGAAGTGTGGTGGTCTTGCTGTCAACATCGACCTGCTGGGGGGTGCTTGTGGGACTGCAAGAAGGAGAGTGAGGGTAGTATACCTTGAATCTCACCCACCTAGCCTGCTGTTATTAATGTGGGGGGTGGGGTCAGAGGGATGGGCAAATGGTGGTGATGAAGAAAGAGCAATATGTGATGTGTGACATCGCAAATGCAAATGTATCATCATGCTTGTGAACTACTAAGTGTGCCAGTATGTCAGACTTTCTCATGCACAACTCACTGTGTGTATGTGTCAACTATCTACCAAGGGGTATGCAAAAAAAAATCCTGCTACATGAGGTTGTTTTATTTGGTTAAGGTCTCCTTGACCCCCCCCCACTCCCCCAGCCTTCCTAAAAAGGAAATAAATCACATGTTTATGTGCCAAGCCCAACTATCTAGAGTGTACAGTGATATTTACACTACAGAAATTTTGCACTCTGGGCACCAACAAGTGCTCAATGCATCATGCTCAGGTGGTTCCTATTGATAGTTATTAATTATCAGTAACCAATCCCTCTGGATGTACAACAACATACCTTTGGGGCCTTCTTCCCTTTTGTCATAGCAGATAGAGAATGTTGTGGCTATGGAGGGTTAGTATTTTTGCAAATTCTGAGACATGAGGAACAGAAGTAAATGTTTTGGAACTCACCATGTGTGACCACACCGAGGCATGGCATGATAACCATTTAAGCAGCTGCCCTGACATATAGCAGGACATTCAACTTAAAATGCTAGAGTGAAAGAGGCATTGAGAAAAAGAAGGAGGGCAAAGATAAGTGGTTATGGTGGTTGAAGCAACAGTGTGCATATTGACCAGTCAATTGTTGAACTGGGCTGACCTCAGTCCCTGGCATCAAATCTGCCAAATGCAGACAGAATGTGAATTTGGGCTCACATAGCCCTAGAAACTAGAGAAATCAACTACTTAGGGGATGTACAGTGGACAGTTATCTTCCAGAGGTTATATATGGCGAAATATTTGACAGAAACTTTTAATTTGGATAAGCCCTTGCCTACCCCCCCCTCCCTACCCCATATGCCTGCAATTGCTGGTGCACACCCCTTGCTATCTACTCTTGTGTCATCCTTCTCCTTTGGGGAGTGTGACAAACTACATATATCCTCAGTGGTCACCCTCAGTAAAAAGTGAAGTCAAGAAAAATCATACAAAGTCAGAGGTCAGTCAGACGTGTGTCACACATCTGTAATGTTCACACCAGCCTTCCCTTGGCATCAAATGGGAGGTGAGTTTAGTCATAGGTTAGTATCAACATTGTCATACATTTTATATACATGTCTATGCCAAGAATTTTCAAAATGGTTCATCTTTTTTCTTAAATTTCCAGTATGCATGTGCTACCTACAGTTGTGTGCCCGCACATGTGAATACTTCAATAAAAGTTAGCTGCAGTTTGTTCAAGTCTGTTGAAACTCCAACATCATGTTGAATTTTGGATTTCCATGTTGGGAAATTCATTGTTCTTCCCTCCCACCACATCAAAGAGAGGTCCAACTCGTAAGTCAACAAACGGCCTCCTCCCTCAATGAACAGCCTCCTCTTTCCCTTGATGAATGGTCTCCTCAACAAACAGCCTCCCCCCTCTCTCGACAAATGGCCTCCTGCCTCTCTCGATGGATGGCCTCCCCTCTCGGCAAATGGCCTCCTCCCTCCCTCGATGGACAGCCTTCTCCCTCTCTCAATGGATGGCCTCCTCCCTCCCTTGGTGAACAGCCTCCTCCCTCCCTTGATGAACAGTTTTCTGCCTCCCTCAACGAATGGTCTCGTCCTTCTCTTGGCCAATGGGCTCCCCTCCCTCAATGAACAGCTTTCCCCCTCCCTCGACTAACAGTCTCATCCTTCCCTTGACAAACAGCCTTCAATGAACGGCCTCATCCCTCCCTCAATGAATGGTTCTTAAACTTCCCTCGACAAATGGCCTCCCCCCTCCCTCGACAAACGGTCCCTTCCTTCCCTCAACGAACAGTCTTTCCCTTCTCTCAGTGAACAGCCTCCTCCCTGCCTTGATGGACAGTCTTCTCCCTTGACAAATGCTCTCCTCCCATGTGTTGGTCCCCTCATACTATACTTCTTAGGCTATAGGCCCACTACATGTATTCTTTAAAGTAGTCAAATATAAGTTTATTCAGTCTATTTCCTGACCCAAATTGAGCCCAAGCAAATCAATGACTGAGATATGACTATTGTATGACTGTGGTGTAATATATGATTTGCAGTGTGTGACTAATGTATGACTATTGTAGTACGAGTGTAGTCAGAAACACTTAAAAAAAATGACATTTTGTCATACATCCTCAAATTCATGACTTTCTCCTGACCAACTTCTGACTTTGCTCTTTACTGAGGGTCACCATGAATGTCAATATTGTGACTTTCCGCTTCCTTATATTGGTTGGGAATTAATCCTTGAGTGGTTTCACATGCACTCACAGCCATAAAAATCTGATCTCCTTCTTGCTCCTTCTGTATCTATATCATTGCTTATTCTGCCTGCACTTGTCCAACCTCCTTGCATTGCTAGATAACAATCAGCTAGGAGTTTCAACAGTGTTATTCCAACACTATTTGGTCAATGATAGTAATTCGTCATTTATATCAATGGATGGAAATGTGACCTTAGCAGTGGGCGTCAATATCATCCATCCCATGTACCGAAACCTGGAGAAATTCTGCCCAGACCATTCAATTGACATTTATGTGATGGTTTTAAATTCGAGCTTTTGAGGCTGCAGTTTTCGGGACATCTGGGGTTTGGGTTTCGCAAGGTAAGCCATTCCTGATCAAGTCATTTTTTGGCTTTGATGTCAAGGGGGTTGCAGAATGTGGAAAATGTACCAACACTCACCTTTTTTTTTTCAGGCAAATGCGGTACCCTGCCTGCCTAATAAGGTATTTTTTCTGAGAATCCATGTTTTTTCAAAATTTTTGGTGGTAAAGTATGATTAATTTGATATGTTTGCAACAATATATTGTAATGCAGTTGTCCTGGTAAGTAAATTCACCCTTTACAAGAGATATGCTGGACCTTCGATATCTCTGCTGTTGACATGGCAAGCATGTGCATACACATCTGTCTATCCTCCTCGTTCTACCAATTTCAGTGTCCCCCAGATTCAGGGTTCTCTATTGATTTTTAGGCAGTGGTTGGTGGCAGTTGTACATGACATAGGCAATGGTGGATGCAGTGAGCAAGAGTTGTTGGTGTGCAACATAAAGAAAGGCAAGCTGGGTGAAAGGACAAAAGTCATCCATCTTCATTCCTGTCCTCAATGTGGGGGTTAGTCCTGCCACATGATGCATGGCAGCCCCATCCATTTCTTGGTGTCTCATTATGTGTCTATACACATCCATGCTATATCAACAAAAATTTAGATCAGCACACTGTCATTCAAAATGGACTAACTGGGTCCCAATTGGCAAGAAAGTGAAATGGTGGTGGCAATAAATATGGTGGTGATGATAAGAATCAACCAAGCTGCTGAAGAACCATAGAGAGAACATCAGAGTTCATACAGAGGTTGACAATGGACAATTGAGCATTGTGTTGATTGGGCAAGAGCCTCCTGCTAAAGGGAAGTCTGATTATTTGCCAAATTGACAAATTGCCAAAATTTCCAATGTCCTCTGAAATCCATATATTCCATTGATACTAACCATAAAATGTGGTATGTTGGGTGAAAATGGAACAAATCCCATGCAGCCTGTCTCACAACCACGAGACTTGCATTCCATAACAAGACTGGTATTCTTCAAGATGAACAGGTAACTAAAGAAACTACAACTACTGCAATCATTAGAAGCTGTTCCACAACCAAATTTGCAACAAAAATGGACAAGATCACTTTTTTTTTTTCAGCCTCTGACCAGACCCCCCCCTTCCCAGCCTATGTTCAGGATCCACATCCCACCACCCCCTTGTTTGATGTTGCAGTAATGGCAAGTACAAGTCACTACCAATTTTGAAATTTACTTGCAGTAAGTTACTTGGACAGTGGATGTTTTATGTGAGACTGAAACTTGAAATTCAATGAGTGGCTAGAGATGATTGATACTACTAAGAACAGGGATCATCAATCACATCAGTAGTTTCACAATTAGCTTTTTTCCACTTGCACAAGTGAAAAAAGTGGTAAAAAGAGACAAAAGTGGCAGGTCAGAAAAGCTGTGTGGCTAATCCAAAAAAGCTAGCTACTTATTGTGTTACTCAAGGGCAAGAAAAAGAGGAAAAGCTACAGAAGGTGACAAAAAGCTATAAAAAAAAGTGGAATGTGTATCTACAAATAATGCAGTTTAAACTGGTCTTATACAAGACCAGTCTCAACTAGTCTTTTAATTTACCTACTTAAGAATCTAACTATGTATATTAAATAAAAGAACCCATCGCTGCCCTGCAAGCAGAGGCTCGCAACAGCAATGTGGGGCACACACCAGGGGTGGGCAATGTTGTTAGCAAAAGAAAACCTAAAGTTAGTTGCCACATCGCTGACAGCAACGTGGCCCCTTGGTTCTCATGTGAAGAAAGGAGAAGGGGAGGGGAGGCATGGTCCTCACCTAAATTTACAGACAGTGATGATGACATGCATCGTCACCGCCTGGATGTCATGGCACATCCATTGACCAGCTGGTTGCCATCCATCGTTGTCATTTGTCTGTTGGGCTGGTGAGGTGGCTCACTGCCAGTTGTAGCCATTCATCTGTTGGGCTGGTCAGGTGGCTTGCCGTCCATTGTCATTGTTGTTTGGGTGTGCAGTGGTGGTTGGGGGCAGTTGAAGGGAGCAGCATTGTTGATGTGAGGGTGGTTGTGAGAAGTAGTCATGTAAATGGTGCCACTTTAGCACAAACATGACCACATGGTCCATGCATTGCCACAGGGTATATAAACACCCACCAAACACATCTTTCCATCACCGACTTGTCCCACTTCTTTATAATCAGTACCTAGATTAGTCATACTTATGTATATACCCTACACATTATATACACTTAAAAGACCAGTTGCAACCGATTGTGACTGGTTTTTGGAATTTTTTGAAATGAGGCAACTTATACTAACTAGCTAGTAGTTAGCTTTTTCACTTTCTCACTTTGACTTTTTGTGAAACCCGGAAAAAGCTGAAAAACGTTGAAAAGTGAAAAAGTAAAATGCTAACTTGCTGATGCAGGAATGGCTTACCTTGCAAAACCCAAATTTATGATGTAGCATGACCTGTATAAGAACCTGGAACATCAGGAGTACTGTACCATTTCGATTGATTCGGCCAACACGTGACTTTCTCACATTTTCGAAAAATCTCAGAAAATCGGAAAAATCGAGAAAAAATTATTTCCGGGGTCAGAAAAAAATGGGTGTGACGCGTGACGGCCGAATCAATCGAAATGGTACAGTACTGTACCATTTCGATTGATTCGTCCAACACGTGACTTCCTCGCGTTTTCGAAAATTCTCGAAAAAATGGGTGTGACGCGTGACGGCCGAATCAATCGAAATGGTACAGTAGGTGGAAGAAGGTCTGCTGAACAAACCTAATGTTTGTCTTGATACGAGTCGACGACATTCATTTATAGAAGTCCATTATGACCCTCCACAGGTCAGAATCGGTCGACTTGGTTGGAGGAGGAAGAGCCTGATAAACAGCGACGATAACTGGAAAGAATGGAATACGCCAATCCCCGTTGACGTTAAATACAGGCGTATGGGCAGAACATGGATGTGGTGATGCGCAAGGTCTGCATGAATGGAAATTGGCGTACACGCGAGCGTCGCCAGATAGTAGCGTAATGAATGTACCGGATTATTAATTTGAAACCCACCCAAACGACCGTCCTGGGCACGGCTCTTGCACGTCCTTCACTCTTGAGCGGTTCGCAGCTATCTTTGTGGCGTACGCACTCGAATTCCCGAATCCTAAAGGCCTGAGGCCCCAATTGCTTCAAGCGCAATATCAGAGCAAATCGGCCCTATATTTGCTACAGCTGATTCCGAGAGCCAACATCAAGGATCAATCGATAGCACAGCCACCTCGGCTCTTGACGCTTTCAACCCGCCACACTTCCCAATGCCTCACCGAATCGACTTACAAAGAAAGACATGGTTTGAAACGACAAGCTAACTAACCATCCTGTAATAGTGATGGCATGAAAGCTAAAGGTATTTCGCACCCCATCTTACGGTGAACCATTTTTTGCTGAAATCTCGCAGTGGCGAGGCCGTTGGGAGGTGATGACGAGGGAACACTGGGGCGTAACGATATGGGGCGACAATGTGCTGTATGCGAGGAGTGACTTCGGTAAGCCACTTTGGCCTGTTCGCTTTGATTTGACATACCTCCATAGAGAATCGTCACACTCCAGCTCTGAGCTTATAGTACGCTGCGAGCATGCGGCCGGGGTTCAAGGCTTCGGAGAGTCTAAGAAGAGGGAACTTTCGCGGCGTAAGCTCGCCTGACCAACAACCTGCGGGGGACTTGTAGCAGGCGGTCTTGCATGCGGAGATAGTGGTGATGAGCCGTTGGGTTGTAATGACAGAAAGGGATGGCCAGGATGCGGAAACGACGAGAGGGGCAGTTGGTTGGCAATTAGATAACTTTCTACTCGTTAATTGAACTCAAAGCTGATCTATCTTGATGTAAATTCAGGTCACCTCGTGTCTGTGGGCGTTTATTGCGAAGAGCTCAAGGGGTGTCAGGGGAATGACATGGGTAAGTTATAAACGTCCAGGTCGACCTACTCCGGTGGAGACAGATCATCGGTATATTACAGCATGCGGTACACGATGACCGCGAGTTGGTATTCAATTAACCTCTGTGAGACGAGGGTGAGGGAACTTTTGTGCCAGCGTAAGTTCGTTCTCGGATCAGTGGTATGGAGCACTTATTCACGTACTCTACTGAAACAGCGAGAGGAACCACGACGTACGGGAACTCTAAGAATTTGAAGCGCAGCCATTTTTGCTGGGAGGGATGTGGCACGACCTGAAAGAACGGGCAATACTTGGTTTCCGCTCGTAGATGCTCAAACTTCACAAGGTATCCAGGCATACATGGAAACGGTGATTCTCACTGGCCATATTTCTATGCAGTAGAGCGACCACGACACTCCGGCATTTAGGATCCCTCGTCGTGTTCTCAATATCGTCAACCTAAATTCTTTTTGTCGATCTGAAGATGCATGTAAATCTCCTGCCCTCTTGTCAGATAATGCAGCATGTCCCTTCAGGCCGCCACGGAGCGCCGCGGGCGCTTGAAATTCCCAAAAAGAAAGCCAGCTGTGCCCCCCAAACCCCTTTCGATCTGGGTACATTTGCAGGACGCAATCCATACATTGTTTTGGCTTCCCTGGCTTACGCGGAAAAGCACGCCATGATCATTTCGGGTTTAACCGCCAAATAAGTGTACTCCAAATTCCGCTTGGAAACTTGTCGATTTGGAGCTACCATCCAAGACCCCTGATCCGAACAAATGCAAATATTATGGGCACATCCGATGCTGCGGGCATCTACTTGTCGAAGTACCAGCTCACGTTAGCTAGTATCATCAATGGAAAAGATGCCCAGGAAGTCCCCCACGTTACTTGTTTGCTATGTTGCTCAGCTCGGAACCTTGTTAAGGCGACCCCTTCTTGATGCAAGCCCATCGTCAGATGTCAAGGCCGAATTAAACTTTTTGCATAGTTTTGGGCTCGTTCATGTCACGCCTAGAAACATCATGCTGGAAGAGGACGTTGATTAGGGTTAGGTCATTTCTCAACGTCACTTGTTGTCACTGCATGCTCTCGGAGACATCGTTCAACAAACATCCGAGAGTGGCATCTGTTCGTCTTCAACTTTTCTAGGATGTTGTGATGCACCTTCGGACAAATTTATCATCTTGAAACCCATTGACAGCGGTAGATTCTCGTCACCAAGCTATCTCGGCTTGCCGGTAAATATGGGGTGGCGGTTTTTGAGGTGAGTGATTGCACTCTTTTGATATCACAGGTTGTCTCAACCTCCTTACAGTTAGGAAGGCGCTCTTTTATCATATCCCATCTCCGCAACTTCCCATCTTTGAGCGCTAAGTGCAGGACAGCGTTTAATCCTCCCTCGACGTATTTTACATGTCCCGGTCACCCACTCCAGCCAGTTTTCTGCAGACCCTTATATGTTCCTATAATTTGCTGGCTATCTAAATCCCTCCCTGTGCGAGTCATTGAGCTCTGTGACAGTTGTCGGAAGAAGCGATGGTCCGCGTCCTCCCCCACTGGTGTTGGAGATTAAGCGCTTATCCTTGTGGCTTCAATACGCAGAATCGGAATCAACGCCCACTTCCTCAAAAATTCGATTCACCTTGTTTGAAGGTCGGACTCTGATCCACAATGAATTGCGGACCTTCATAACCTCATCGATTTGACCATTCCAGAACAATTACGCCACAACCCCCTGATTTTTGATGAACCGTTGTCGTGTCGCGGCTTCATTCTGAGTCCCGAGACCTCTTCGTACAACTGATGATTATACCCCCCTCCTACGCCCTTGCTGATCGCTGCTAACAACATAATCAAGGTTAGGCTGTCGTTTTGATGTCGGGTTCTGTTGCTACCTCGTGGTTCAGTTGTCCACGTCGCCACCTTCTCTCGCGCGCTCATCACCGTTTATCAACGGCCCCATCACAACTGTGAGCGCTCAACTTCGCTATCTCATATCTGATTCTCGCAACAATTAAATAGCCGTTATCGATTATCATGGAACATAGAGGAAATTGTCGGTTTTCAAGCGCAGGTACAGCGGTATAAAGATGGTCTGGGCGTTTCTACGCGTCGCTCAAAAGAGTTGGTGTGGATTGTGTCCAGATGTCCAGATCGCGTGCGGCCTATTCTCTTTCTGTGACGCATCTATGGGCTGATAAACTACGTAGCAGCATCCGGTGGTTACGCCACTCAACGCAATATCCTCAATAAGGTGGCAAAAACTTCGAAGCCCTCGTCATCTGTTTGTCGTTCGAATTGAACACAAGGTTTAACACACCGGAATCCGGAAATGTATTTCATTTCATTAATCAAACAGTCGATGTTCTTGTTCTCTATTTGCCGTCTGACTTCTTGAGCGCTTCTAGGGAGGCAGTTCAACCTGATGTTACGCATTCAGAGACACTCATCTTAGATGATGGGGGTTGTGCGGATGAATCGGCGTACAAAGATTTGTTTTGGCGTTTATGGTTAAACAGCTCGCTCCACTAAATGACGCAGGGGCGAGTAGATCCATCTGTACGCCTACCCAATTGTTGCAATACATACCGTGCGTTCCATCGTCTTTTGCCAGGTGCCGCAGCTGCGGTACGAAAAATTTTATAACCAAATTCTGTAGGACAAAACGGAGAAAATTTTTCTTGCAACACATGGTCTTGACTAGGACAACAACAAGGATCACTTGAGTACAAGCTTAACACAACCAGCGGCGAAAGGTATGTATTGATTGAACACCCTTTGAGCTTTTCTGCGATCTGATTTTTCTAGCATTTCTTTGGAGGTGGTCCACTGATATTACATTTTCGGAGACGCTCCTCCATTCCGAAGTCGAGGCTTCACAGACTTCTCGAAACTTCCATAAAACCGTATGGTTGTCCGTTCCTGGTAAATACCCCCGTTTTCTTGCCGGAGACCGTTGATCCTAGTAATGTCCCCATTTCTATGTCTCGCTTTGGTCAACCACTTATCTTGATATTCCCAGCTGGTACTCGTGATCAACCCCCGAATGAGTTACATCTCAATCGCCAATCACAAGACCCGGGAACATTGTTGAGTGTTTTGACCTCTGTCGCGGGGATCATCAGTAATAACAAAGACTTTCGACAGCCGTATACAGTCGAAAAGTTGCTTGATGACGGTGTACCTCAAAACAACTTTATTTTGCGTCAAACGATCGAGACCAGGGAGGGCGAATCTCAAAGTTTAATTGATATCCTGGTCGGTATATACCTTATTCTGGTACAGTCACTCCGTTAATTTCTACAGCATTAGTCATGTCAAGTCCTTTTGCTAACCTCGTGCCCCAATATCGAATCTAGATCATGGACGGGCTGTTCTTTTGCCCTCCAAATACCACAAAGATCTGGTATTGCTGATTATCTCATGTGCCGAAGTCGTCATTTGCGAAGTGCTAGGAGATCCTATGAGATATCCCCAGCGACAATGACTTCATCGTTCCGGAAACAAAACCAAGGTGGCAAATTCATTTGTCTGGCGGTTGAATATCAATTCCCCGACTGCTCAAAACGCAATGACCCCAGGAAGTGAAACGCACTAGTTGCAATTGCTTGGCTTCGCTGCGAGGCACCCGGGTAATAGACTGCACCCAGTTCACTATTTAAAGGCCAACTTTCCGCAGACTCAAATCATCAATTTCCCTCAGGTTCTCCATACACATGACCTCAAACGCTGAACCCAGAGCATCGACGCTACAGAGAGGAGCGGCGTGTCTTACATGCCGCCTTCGCAAAATGGTCCGCTCATTCGTCTATTTATTTATGACGACTGCTGTTAAATTGATCAACCTAGAAATGCGACGGTGCGCGTCCCGTGTGTGGGCAGTGCATGGATCGAAACGTACCCAAGGATTGTGAATACGTCAGCGCGAACGCGGGCTCAGAAAGTCGTTTTCTAGAGGAAAGAATCAATTTGAGCCAGGCTAGGATAGAAGAGCTAGAAAATCCCCCTCAGCACTCGAACTCTATCACTCTAACAAAACCATATTCAACTTCTCAGCTTCCCTCCCGGACAATGTCTCCGGCGAGCACGGATCCGCCGTTGTATATCACGGAGAAGTTGTGAGTTTTCGACGTCCTCATCATTTCTAATGCTAATGCTACCCAGGTTGGATACTTTCATTCGTCATTCGTCCGATCTCGGTTTTTTTCTTTACATGCCACCATTCCTAGAATTCATGTTACTCCCCGTGGGTCATCCTTATCGACTACCTGACGCTCTGATATATGCAACGTGTCTCTGGTGCATATACCTTTCGAAAGACGGCGTTACTCAGGACTCTGAAAGACATGAGGCCATGTACCTCTCTCGTGCGAGCAGGGCGATCACTGACGTGTCCGAGACACCCCATTCAAAGATTCATGCTATTCAGGCACAAGTACTCATCGCGACCTATTTCTTTTCAAGTAATCGGGTTAGCGAGGGAAACCACTTCGTTATGTATGCGGTAGCGACCGCGCTTGCCGCAGGCTTACACAAAATTCGATCCAGGAATGGTGATTTGAGGTCCACGTTACCACCGCCGCGTAATTCTACCGAAGAAGGCGAAAGGATTCTTGCGGCGTGGACGGTGTTCATGTTGGACAGATCTTGGGCAGCGAATCTTGGACAAACCCCGCATATGACGTTCTCCGCTGATCATTTGGAAGACTCGTTGGATACGCCGTGGCCACTCGACATCGACTCGTACGTCCAGGTAGAAGTAATTTGTGTCAACATCATCGTTCGTGACTGACATTTGCCAAGGGTTTTCTGCATCAAAATATTCACACCGAAAAAACCCTGCTGAAGTTCTTGAATAATTGTCCGACATCTGACAAGGGCACATCCATCCTCGCAGTCCAGGCAAAAGCAACGTTGTTGTGGGAAAGGGTTGTCGACATTTGTTCTCATTGCAGTCTAGGTTTGTTCGGACTGCGCATCCATCATTTGAGTAATATTTTCGCTCATCCTCCTTCAGACGCCGATATCCTAAACGAAATGAACACCTTGGTCAGCCTTGTCGGAGAACTAAAGACATCTTTGCCCAACTTGGATTCAAACATGAGGGTCCACAATGAAGCAAGAGTACGGAGACTTGTCATTTGTCACAGTATCCTTAACATTTCAGCGGTTCGCTTGCATGGAACGCTGTACTCGCGGTTAAGTAACACCTCATCAAAAGACAGCCACTTGGAGTCTGCGAAAGCAGTTCTGTGCATCGCCGCATCCCTCGGGCGGCTCAATCTTCATTACCTCAATCCTATAATCGGAGTAAGAGTTCCTCATATGGGATGACTGGATTATAACACTGATTTATCAAAATTTAGAACATCTGGATGGAGGCTGCGCAGACGTTGATGGATGAAATAGCTTTGTTGCGCAGAAAGAAATGGGTTTATTCACTGGCAGATGAGTCTGAGATGGGTGGCATCCTTCGGCGTGCATTAGAGGGGATGGAACTTTTTGCATCCACCTGCGAGATAATCAGTAGGTTACTAAACCATCTATACTTACAAATGGCTGACTTCGGAGACTTAGATATCGCTTTGAAGAAGACGAGGGATAGCTTTGAGTCCATGCAGATAAGGTCTTGACGATGTGTACAATGATTGCGAAAACAACTATGACGACGACATAGTTATCGATGTAAGCAACTTTGGAACGTAAGTTATGCTGGTGCCTTCCTGGACTTCTCCCGTGCAATATTTGCACGTTGAAGATAATGTCATAATTATAATTTTCAAGGTGTGGAAGACCTACACTCTTACCAACCCAAATTTTCGTTTTCGCTTCTTGGACATCCCCTGTCTTACTAGTCCACCTTAAGTGCCGCTCTCTTCGACTTTTTCGATAGAGTGAGAATTGCGCTTTTAATGACCTTCTGAGGCCTGCCAAGCGAGGATATACGTAGTTCGTCACACTCCCCAAAAGGAGAAGGACGACACACGAGTAGATAGTCGACACATACACGCACAGTGAGTCGTGCATGAGAAAGTCCGACACACTGGCACACACAAGCGTGACGATACATTTGCATTTGCGATGTCACACGTCACGTATCGCTCTTTCTTCATCACCACCATCCGCCCATCCCTCCGACCCCACCCCCCACATTAACAACAGCAGGCTAGGTGGGCGAGATTCGAGGTACGCTACCCTCACTTTCCTTCTTGCAGTCCCACAAGCACCCCCAGCAGGTCGATGTTGACAGCAAGACCACCACGCTTCTGACTGCGACCATGAACCCCATATCTACGACAGCTACCCCGAATGCGACCACGAACACCACCCGAACGCGAGCCCAAAAACAATCACTAACCCCCATCCAAACGCGGGCGCCAGCCCAGACGCGACCGTGAACCAAACGCGAACACCAGCCCGAACGCGAGTACCCCCACCACGATCTCGACCATGAAACGAGCCACGACACGGGCACCAGAAACGCCTGCCAACAACCAGATGCACCGACAATGTACACCACGACTCGCTATCAGTGTGGAGATGGTATCGGGCGGAGGGCATGCAGGTGGGGCAAGGATTTATTGAAGGGGAGAGGTGGTGTCTCTACCTTGCTCTCACCTTCTTACTTCTACATAGTAGGTATACCTTCCCATGTAATTATTTTTCTCGTAGATAAGGAATACATATTACACTGCCATTTACCCGAGAACAAAAAGGTCAATGACATGCAATTATTTATGTTCGACACATCCAGATGTGTCGAGCACAGGTACAATCGACACACTAAGAAGGAGGAATACATCAATATGTCGACAGTTCACCGAATGTGTCGCTGACCCGATTCGGGGAGTGTGTTGCTACTCGTATACACTGCTGCCAAGCTAGATATGGTCTTTCCGGAATTTTACCCCCACTATTAGATGCCAATTTGATACCCTGTGGAACCTCATCTCCAACGAGAGTGTGGTATTTAGGAGTACATGGAAGAACTTCAGAAAACCGCAATGGGCCCATGCAGGGTACTCATGACTGGGGTCTCGCACATCAAATACTTGCACATGAACCCAAACCGTTCCACATGGCACCCGTCGTAGTTCTTGCAACGAAAAACCAATGGAAATATATAAGAGACGTGGCTCGCAATGTCTGTCGAGGGGTATACAAAACACATTGGATATATATTAGACCAAATGATTTACCAACGAAAAGATCGATGGATTTTGTTGGGATTTTGTCCGTCCAATTCCGTCCTAGTTTCTCTTCATTAAACATGATGCATGAAGTCCTAGCTTCGGTTAAGTAGAATAAAAATAATCAAGTCATACTTAACGGCCAGTGGTACAGCGATTGCATAAATGATAAATCTGCAACGAGATGCTAAGTTGAGTTTTATCATGATTAACGTGACGGTTTAGTAACGCTTCGTTATCCGTAAGTAGTGAATTTTACAAAGGAACTTCAAGTTCGTTGTGACTTGTCGGGATGACCTGCCCTGATTTCACATGAGTGGTGACACTGACTTTCAACTTGCTTTCAACTGGAACTTTGACCCAACTTTGACCTCAACAATATAAATGAGCACTCCCCTACTATATTGCCTTCCTCCATCCTCCTCCACCCTGGATTCGAACAGGCACTGAGGACGACGTCGGTCGTGTATCCCGAAGATCTTTGTGTGAAGAAAAGAAGCGGTAAAACTCTCCGCCTCGGAACAATACGGACCTACCTCCATCCTGTTTCACGTCTTCGGCGAGTATGGTGGGTATATCTTTATTTTTGGAGAATTTTCGGACTGTCCCTTTCTTTCGATCACAGCGACGTCAACGATCGTCAGCGCCATCTACGCGACAGCTAAATGAAGGACCCCATCATAACAACTGCCGTCCTGCAGCATCAGCCAAGCAGGTTCCGCTGATGTAGTCTGTCATCGTGAACGTAGCCGCGTCTTTTAAAATTCAGATTTTGCCCGACGTCCGCGATTCTAGCGAGGTAAGAGCGTAGTTCTATCACCTGGGACATGAGAGCTTGTACGTGTCCTCCGAACGTTGAAACCACTGGCATGGGAAGGGCTATTCTCGGCTACATCATTCACGGCATGAATTGGGAAACTACTTATCAATGACTCAAACATATAAATAAGCTGAGAGTCTGCGTAATTCTATCTTCAACCTCTTTTCCCCCCTCTCATTTTACGACCCCCGTCACTCCTTACTTTCCCTAGACATCCATTCGTTGAACCCCCCCGACTATGCGCTTGGTTCCTGCTCTGTCCCTTCTCGCGGCTGCTCTCCCACTCGTTGCTTCGACAGCGGTTGGGTCCGCCAGCAGTTGCAATCAAAATGAGTTCTGGTACGTCCTTTTCCTGGCACGTCATTTCTCCCTAATCCTCAGGGACATCTCTGTAGGTACTCGTTACAGAACTGTTGCTTGCCCTCCGGCGGCCCTCCTACGCCGCCTTCCCCCCCTCCGAGGGGCGTTAGCTGCCCTACAGGGTATTATTGGGGCCAACAGCAATCATGCTGTGTACCCACTCACTCGCCTCCCGCGAACCCACCCACGCCCACTTGTGCCACGGGTTGGAGATGGTATTCCGCTGACCAGCATTGCTTGCCTACCACGACTCCTCCGGTCCCCTCTCCTCCTAGGCCATCCCAGCACTACAGAAAGCGAACGGCCAGCAGTTGTAAAAATAACGAGTTCTGGTACGTTGATTTCGTTTCTGCCAATTTTTTTGTTGTTGTCTCTGAACGAGCAATGGATAGGTACGCCTCGAAGAACTGCTGTTTGCCCGTCGGCGGCCCTCCCGTTACTCCCTCGCCCCCGACGGGTGTCGCGTGTCCCACAGGGTACTACTGGGGCGCAGCACAAACATGCTGTGTACCCACTCACTCTAACCCTCCCACGCCTACCTGCCCCTCTGGTTATAAATGGTACACCTCGTCCCAGAATTGCTTGCCCACCACCACCCCTACGCCCCCGTCCACGCCTCCTAGGCCCTCTGGGTATACATATTACAAGAAGCGTGAGTTGGGAGTTATGGATTCTCAGTGCCCGACTTCGTTAGAGGCTTGCCCTGTTGGATTGACGGCTGGGGATTACGAATGCGTTGATACGGCTAGGGATCTTGAGTCTTGTGGTGGATGCGTCTCGCAGGGCAAGGGAAGAGATTGTACGGCCATTAAGGGCGCTTTCCATGTTGGTTGCGAGAATAGTAGGTGTATCGGTGAGTTTTTTGGTTTTACTTGCTTTTTTGTGTGTGGGTTTTGACTTTTTGCGGCGATAGTTACTTCATGTGTGGGAGGGTATGAAATTAGCGAAGATGGCGAATCCTGCGAGCTTTTGTAAGTAAGCTGGACGCGGTTTCTTCACTTTTTAAGTTCTGCAGTGATGGGGCGGCTGGATGCTTAAAACAGTTAAGACGGACTGCTTTTTTTTTTTCAAAAGATCTCCGATTTTTCGTTTATCCCGCACGGACCATTCTTTTTTCATGATTTTTATGACGGACACTTAGATTAACCAAAGACAAGAACGCCCTTACGTATTTCCCGTTCACGTCTGTGTAGCATTTTACGACACAGATCTCCCCTTTCCTTGGACTTTTTCTTACCATTTATCTAAGTACTCGTATTAAACTATTGTCAAGTTGTTGATTCTCACAGCGCAGAGGGTTCCTTAAAACTTGTCAATTTTCTGCCGCCGTTTTCAAGTTACGCGACCGGTTCACCTGTACGGACTTTCTTAACCATCCCAAGCCGTAGTCTAGTATTATCACCGCAATTCGGTGTGACCTTAGAATTTTGATCCGTCTTGTTTAGGTTTCAAAGTTGTTTCAGCACCCAGATTATCGAAGAGGTTAGAGAGAAGATGGCGATGAAGGCGTCCCTGCGATTATTCAAGGAACGAGGTGCAATAAGAAAGAATAAAAGCTTGCACCGCTTGCTTTTCTCCCCCCCTGTGTCCATGGGACGTCTTTAAGCACCTCCCTGTTTTCGTTTCCCCCAAAATTATGAGCCCTGAATGACGAAAGGAAGATACTTATAGTGACAAGTCTAAAATGCGTTTTTGAATGTAGGTCAATATGTACTTAAAGTCCCAGTTGTCGTCATGCCCGACTTCGAAGATGGGTGTGGCCTCCGCGATTGACCCATTATCTTCTCAAGTGCTCATTCGACTCGTCAGATTACTGGAGTCTGACTAGATGTAAATGCTTCTAGCAGATTCCCGATTATACAGCAGTCATCCAATCCAGTTGATGCATGAGAATCGAAAGAGAATTCGTCAAGGTATTGTTTGATCTAGAATCGGTAAGGAGGAGGAGGAAAGGGCTTTCGGTAGCCTGAGTCTACGATGGAGATAATTGGTGGGTAAAAGAAAAACTTTGTTCTTTTTCTGGGTGGTTTAGTAGAAGACCGGAGAAATGGTGCGGGGGAAGAGATAGGAGCGTACTTCTTCGATTCATGTTCTGGCTGTGTTCGGATACGAGTTCGAGCTGTTGGTGAAAATTGAGATATTGAAGATTGCATGGGTATGGCATCTTGTGATGGGTTATGGTGAGCCATGGAAAGAAAGATGATAGAAGAAGGGGATGATGACAATAGGGGAACAGGGATTGAAGGGATAGCTATATGCGCGGTATACGCTTCGATCAGCACTATTACGCAGGAACTTGAGCTTGAGCTTCAAATTCGAAGAACGTAGTAGCAGTGAGCACCTAGCTGAACGCAAATACGGTACTGACGTCAATTTAGAACTCAGCTGCGACAAAACAACAACGTACTGGCAGAGCTCCCCGTTGCCTGAGGGCCCCCCCACTACCCAATGTGGCGTCTATACTCGGAACTATCTTCGCCAGTTTCCAGTCTTGTTCTAGTCATAAGACTTTTGGAAGCGCGTTATGAAGTCGTGTGCGCAATCACGTTGAACTTTGTACATTGGCAGGGAACGCGGATCAAAGAATGACTCTGAAGAAGCCAACGAGCTGAGTCAGCCTCATATCTCTCCTTCCAACTACCTATAACTTGGACCGCTTTTATGTATGCATGAACCTCGTTTCGCGATGCCGTGAAGGTGACGCTTTGAAGACCCAGCGCCAGCCCCACAATATTCAGTATTCAATATTCATTATTGGATACCTTTATGAAAAAAAAAAGTGGTATCTGATTATTCCAAAGTGATGAGCATCCGTGCCGTGATGTAAATGATGTACCTGGAAGATAGATTCCTGGACTCAACCTTGCCGCGCACTTATCTAAAGATGGGAACACTACCGTGTTGGTGCTTGAGGCGGGGGATTCGGGGGATGCGGTTACTGCGCAGATCAGTGCGTTTTTCCTTTCCTTTTTTTTTGTTCTTCCCTTTTCGACGCGTCTAGATTCCCCGGCGGGACCTATTATAACTCCCTCTTTGGAACGTCATACGATTACGCTTATGAAACTGTGCCTCAGACGAATGCTGGGAATTGGGTGTTGACGTGGCCTAGAGGAAAGGTATGTCCAACCCTTCCTTCTCCCTTCCGTCTTTCCGTCCGTCCGTTTGCTTGGTCTAAACGCCTCGGTCCTCGGAGGCTCGTCAGATCAGGATGTACATCGTCCGTCCAAGCGCATTCCAAGTCAACGCATGGACAAGCTCATCTCGGACGATACCTGGTTATGGGACAACCTCCTCTCCGCAATGAAGAAGAGCGAAACGTGTAACGCGTATTACCTGGGCTTCCCACGTCGTACCCAGATGGTGACTACCGGAAGTCCATACGTTGTGTCGAGGCAAGGCGGGGTTCAGAAGGTGGCGATGACGCTAAACGAAATGGGTAAGTATTCCTTTATGCTTAGGGTCTTGAAACACTAAATGGACCTTTTTATTTTTGTCTTTTGAAAGGCCCCGACTGTGACCAATGCTATCCAACAGCCCTG
>Ga0307507_10005789_pt1 | contig 19849 bp, 24 predicted proteins | sample 7_EM_MG_FD_207223 | JGI IMG/M metagenome (GOLD analysis project Ga0307507, IMG submission 207223) | Populus trichocarpa ectomycorrhiza microbial communities from riparian zone in the Pacific Northwest, United States - 7_EM | ecosystem: Host-associated > Plants > Roots > Unclassified | place...
CACGGGGCGCGGGGAAACCGGGGTGGTAAAGCTTCTTTTAGAACGGGAGGATATCAATCCCGACCAGGCAGACACCAAATCTGGCCGAACGCCGCTCTCGTGGGCGGCTGAGCGCGGGTATGAGGACGTGGTAAAGATACTTTTGGAACGAGAGGGCGTCGACCCCAATAGGGTCGAAAAGGAACATGGCTGTACGCCACTCTCATGGGCCGCGGGACGCGGGGAAACCGGGGTGGTAAAGTTGCTTTTAGAACGGGAGGATATCAATCCCGACCAGGCAGACACCAAATCTGGCCGAACGCCGCTCTCGTGGGCAGCTGAGCGCGGGTATGGGGGTGTGGTACAGATGCTTTTGGGACGGCAAGGCGTCGATCCGAATAAGGTAGAAAACAACCATGGCCGTACGCCACTCTCATGGGCCGCCTGGCGCGGGGAAACCAGGGTGGTAAAGCTGCTTTTAGAGCGAGGGGACATCAATCCCGACCAGGCAGACACCAAATCTGGCCGAACGCCACTCTCGTGGGCGGCTGAGTACGGGTATAGGGGGGTAGTGAAGGTACTTTTGGAACGAAAGGACGTCAACCCCAATAAGGTAGAAAACAACCACGGCTGTACGCCACTCTCATGGGCCGCCTGGCGCGGGAAAACCGGAGTAGTAAAGCTTCTTTTAGAGCGAGGGGACACCAACCCCGACCAGGCAGACACCAAATCTGGCCGGACGCCACTCTCGTGGGCGGCTGAGTGCGGGTATGAGGGAGTAGTGAAGACGCTTTTGGAACGAGAGGACGTCAACCCCAATAAGGTAGAAAACTACCATGGCTGGACGCCACTCACGCGGGCCGCCTGGCGCGGGAAAACGGAAGTGGTAAAGCAATTTTTAGAGCGGGGGGGCATCAACCCCGACCAGGCTGACACCGAATCCGGCCGGACGCCACTCTCGTGGGCGGCTGAGTGCGGGCATGAGGGAGTAGTGAAGACGCTTTTGCAACGAGAAGACGTCAACCCCAATAAGGTAGAAAACTACCACGGCTGTACGCCACTCTCATGGGCCGCCTGGCGCGGGAAGGTCGGGGTAGTAAAGCTGCTTTTAGAACGAGAGGATATCAATCCCGACCAGGCAGACACTAGAACTGGCCGGACCCCACTCTCGTGGGCAGCTGAGTGCGGGCATGAGGGAGTAGTGAAGACGCTTTTGGAACGAGAGGACGTCAACCCCAATAAGGTAGAAAACTACCACGGCTGTACGCCACTCTCATGGGCCGCCTGGCGCGGGAAAACCGGAGTAGTAAAGCTTCTTTTAGAGCGAGGGGACATCAATCCCGACCAGGCAGACACTAGAACTGGCCGGACCCCACTCTCGTGGGCGGCTCAGTACGGGCATGAAGGAGTAGTGAAGACGCTTTTGGAACGAGAGGACGTCAACCCCAATAAAATAGAAAGCTACTATGGCTGTACGCCACTTTCATGGGCCGCCTGGCGCGGAGAGGCCGGGGTGGTAAAGTTGCTTTTAGAACAAGAGGACATCAATCCCAACCAGGCAGACACCAGATCTGGCCGGACGCCACTCTCGTGGGCGGCTGAGTGCGGGCATGAGGCGGTAGTGAGGATGCTTTCGGAACCGAAAGATGCCCCCACCGCTATGCCGGATAGCAAGGACCAAACCTCATCTTCGTTGGCTCTCTCCAAAGGGCGTGATGGAGCTGTGCAGATCATACTGGAACTGGACGATGTCAATTCCGGCCGCCCGGCGCCTCTCCCGCCCTCCGCTAGACATAGAGACCAGTGTGTGATGGAGATACAATTCGGAGCTAATGATCCTAATGCTATCATCGCAGGCCTTAATAGCCATCCCACGCTCCTATCCGTAGACCCTGATGTGGAGTCGAGGGCAGACCTTAAAGACTCTATTTCCAGGTCTGCAAGTAGTGACATTGCCTCAACCGCGCCACCCAGGACCCCTCAAACTCCTTCCGTTTGCCCCATAACGTCCCCGCCCTCTCCAAGGTAAACTGACACCCATCCTAACAACACACGGTCAACCCTGCCAATTGTGGCCAACCGGTATTGGGTCATCGCTTCTTTCATTTGTCTTTTAGCTTTCCTCCTTTTCATCCCTCCTTCTTCGTTACCTCACATATTCCCCTTTTATAAATAATTGCCATATGAGGGATTGGTGTAGGCAAGACCCCCGTCAATTAAGGTGTAAGCAGACCTTGATAAGACCCCTTTCCTAGTTTCCGCTAGCTACTTACCCACTTTTGAGCTTTTTTCTTTCTTCTCCGCCTTTTTCGTCTCTTGCAGTTCTGGCTAGACTTGGTCCTATCGTCGTGTTTCTCGTTTTTCATTCCTGTTATTCGTTAAGTTGCCATTTGTCTTGTGTTTTTCGGGTAGTGTGGTGGTGTGTAGTATAGTATGGCCTGTTACGCGCAATTCGGTAGGAATATATGGTAAACTTGAACAAGCCTGTCCTAAATTCGTAAGCACTAGGTTTATCTCCTCTCCTCACCGCTGCCAAGCGATCACTAGCGGTTCCAATACATGCTCTGTTATATACCATCAAGGGGAAATGCCCAGATCATTGACCAACAGCCCCAACCCTGACCCACTTGACATCCTTTTAATATCGTACCGGCGAGTAGTCTGCCGGTATCATATCAACAAGGCGAGGGTGCCGTTCGCGTGAGCGGCGTGAGCCAGTGACACGGTGTTCACGCTTATCCAAGCTTCAAGGTCATGGGCTTTGCCACAAGTCACAGTAGTTTCTCCGGTTCATTTATTTGATATTTCAGTTATATCGATCTTATCGTGACCAGGCCGCCAGCCGCTAGAAACTTGCATATGTTATGAGATGTGGGTGCACAGTTCGGGAACTATTCTAGGGAAGCCAAGGGAGCTCTAAGGGATTCTTGTCTTCTTGAATGGCTACCGTGCTTGATCAGATGAGATTTATTGTGGCATGCTTCAGACATTCTCAACCCTGGGGTCATTGCCATAGATATTATAGCAAAAACTCTAGAACCTCAAGAGATCTCCTATCTAGCAATTCAAAAATGTGATGCGGCAAGTAGGACCTAGTTGATAGGTGCACCGCCCGCAAAGATTGTGAAACAAATTGAATGCCAAGGGAAGAGCTTATAAATCTCTGCACAAATCCGTTGAGTAGCATTGGTATAACCGGTAGCACAGTTATCGGTATGCATTGGTAGGGAAATAAGGTTTCCCTGATACTTACCACGCTTACCTACCGCCCCGATAAGGAAATATACTGCACAAACATCCTAGAAATAGTAGTATGTACTGTGCCCGAGCTTAAGTTTGATGCAAGGTATGGTAGAACAACATCTGTTTGGAGACCGGCACCCATTAGGTCTAATGACACTTGGTCAATTGAGTGTTATCATATCATACCACAAGTCACGAAAGCCCTATAAACACAATAATCGTGCCAAGCCTTTCTAAACATATCATGGAAGTTACTCCCAGCGGGCAGGAAGTACCCAGAAGGAGGGTCGTGAAATTGTATGGACGATCAGATGCGCACAAAGTTTTAGTCCAATATATCTCACCAATCCCTATCTTCTCGGGACTTCTTGCCTATGTACCACAAGTACGGTACTGTACTGGTATGATACCGGTATTGCATCGGTGCGGGCCGGGCTTTATATAAACTTCCTGTATCTACAGGATTCCCGCAATTTAGCGGAAAACTTAATCAAATAAATTCAGTCAGTTGACATACCAGGCTGTCCTTCCTTTCCCACAGGAGCCCCGATAGAGTGAATTCCAAATAAGCACCGAACCAGCATGGGGTCTATTTTTTTGAGGCACATTTCAAGCACTCAATCGTAATTATAACACATATAGCTACTTTATTCATAAACTGTACGGAAAGCATCAGAGGAAATAATAATTGCCTGGTAAAAGTATCCCTGAGCTCTCTCGAATTTAGTGTTGCTTGCAGGGCCACCATCACAAACATATCATCCAATTTAAAAAGAAAAAGTCTACTAGTACAAGGAGCCAGGAACATGCTTTCTCCTCCTAGTGGATACATCTTACTCCAGGACAATGCGATGGACCCTGATGGAAGGTCTCAAAAGTTCAACTTGACATATCACGCTCTGCCAGATTTCCCCATTATGAGGTAGCAGGCTGAGTTTGTATTGGGGCAAGGGGATTACAATCTAAAAATTCTTTTCGAATTCATCGCAGTGTCCTTCATCAGAGAGCTATACCGCCGGCCAACTTTGCCAAGAGTAGGTAGGCTGTTAGCATAAGGGGGGAGAGAGGAGAGGCGGGGAAAGCGGAGTTCTAGCAGGAGCATACAGGGGGCAAGGATGAGCTTGTAAGCAATAATCTGGTTAGTTCGGGGCCAGGAATGGAGAGTCGAACCTCATTTCCATTACTTACTCATAAGTGACTTTAGCTATAAGTTACAGTATAAACGGCCACAAACAAAGCCAAAAGCCTCAAATAAAAGTCCAAAAGATAGCCCCGGACAGCAGAGATGAGCCGCAAGAGGAGTTGTGTTATTAGCATCCGAATTCTGCAACGTACCAAAACTGGGAACAGGACTAAGATACCTACTCAAATTTCCATCATGTATGGGCACCTAGAGCATATGGATCGCATGCTTTAAACATTTGATAAGCTCTCCCTAAATAACCGCTCCACACACATAATCGGGTAGCATGTGGCTTCTCATTCTAGTACCAGTAAGTTATCCTACCTCATCCCAGGTACAAGTATTGTTTACATCTTAGCAGAGATGTTTACCTTGTTCTCATCCCTGCTTTCCACGAGCGCAGCAAGTGACAGGGGAAGAGACCTCACACCTCTCTTGCCAAGGTTGCTTCTGAAAGCCTCCACCAATGATATGGTACAATGAGCTAATCTAGGTCTTGTTGCTCTGGTTACCATCAGAGGCGGGCAGAGGCCCCACCGGATCCCCCGTCCTGCATTCCGCCATAGCGAGGCACTTCCCCTAGGGCATCCAAGCTCACAAGCAGTTCGCCCGGAACTTTTGCCATTTTTTCCACTGCCGGCATCGGTACCAAGACGTTATCGAAGTGCGACTTGGGCAAAACAAACGAAGAAAGGGGGCCAGCTACCGAATCTGTAACAACAAAGTGCTTTTTCGTGTAACCTCTTTGTTGCTCTTGAGCCTTGACTGCCGCGTACTTCAAGTCCTCAATCCATCCTGACAAAACATCAAGAGAGACAGAAGAGGAGATTCTCGAACTCAGTAATCACCATCTTTTCCACCCCTCTGACGGACCTAAGCAGTATCCCTCCACCTATCGCCCCGCCCCAGGAGAAAAATTCTTATCACCGTTATCGACTACTTTGAGCTGGCACCATCGTTTGTTTTCTCAACCAAATTTGCCGCCATGGGTGTAGAAGAAGCCCGCTCTTCTTCTGACGGGAGTGAGGATCTGTCTGTGCCATCATCCCCCCGACTGTCGACTTCATCTCTTCCAGATCCTGCTACGGCCGCGCAACCACCACCATCCACAGTAGAGAAGTTTCACCCCGCTGTCTACGTAGTGTGAGTCTTCCCTCGGCCAACGACACCAATATTGCCATACTAACAACTGAGATCACAGAGTATGGATCGTCTTAAGCTCAGCCGTAATCATCTTTAATAAGTGGATTTTGTTCAATAAGAAATTTCGTAAGTTTCTTATAGCTATCCGCATGGTTTACCAGCATTGCGGCGATCCGGGCTTTGTAGCTAACTTTTACCGCAGCATTCCGTAAGATCTCCTTAGCCTCCCGAGTGACTACAATTATCGAGCACCGATATTAAGCTTACGATAGCAATATTCCTTACAACGTGGCATTTGGTGTTTGCAACAATCGCTACTCAGACTCTTGCACGAACGACACATCTCCTCGATGGCCGGCATAATGTCCCCATGACAGGAAAGCTCTATCTAAGAGCTATTGTTCCCATCGGCCTGTTCTTCAGCTTGAGTTTGATATGTGGAAACCAGACATATCTGTACCTGAGTATTGCTTTTATACAGATGCTAAAGGTACAATTACAGCCCTTAGTTTAACACCAATTACTTGCTCACTCTGTTCCCTATAGGCAACCACCCCAGTAGCAGTCCTCCTGGTAGGCTGGGGAATGAATGTAGAAACACCAAATGTGAGGGTGCTTGCGAACGTCTCCGTGATTGTGCTAGGTGTCATGGTTGCCTCGTATGGGGAGATCGCCTTCAATTTAACTGGCTTCGTTTTCCAAACTGCGGGCATTTTCTTTGAAGCTTTCCGCCTTATCCTGGTACAGCGGCTGCTTTGGTCTGCAGAGTACAGAATGGACCCGCTCGTATCCTTGTATTACTTTGCGCCAGTCTGCGCATTAATGAATTTCCTAATATTTCTCGTATTTGAGGCATCAAAGCTGGGTATGTCCGAGATACTTAAGCTCGGACTACTCACATTACTCGCCAATGCCGCCCTAGCTTTTGTTTTGAATATCTCGGTGGTTTTTCTAGTAATTTCCGTATTCAAACCCCAGAGCTGTAGGTTCTCGTTAACCGTATATCTTAGATCGGCAGAACCTCCTCGTTGGCCCTTACCCTGTGCGGTGTGCTCAAAGATATCCTCCTAGTCGGTGTCTCGGTCCTCATCTGGGGCAGTACCGTCAGTCTTACCCAGCTGGTTGGCTACAGTCTTGCATTGGGTGGTCTCGTTCTCTATAGGCTTGGCGCGGATAAGATCCGGGAGCAATATCAGCGTATTCGCAACGATGGCTCCAGCGCATGGGAGGAATTCGGTGCAAAACACCCAGCTCGAAGAAAAGCTTCCACCGGCGGAGCAGCCGCACTTATCCTCATCATGGCTCTAGGGGTTATGTTTGGGACTGGAAAAACGGAAATTCAGTCAGTCCCGTTAGAGGGTGGAGAATCCAGCGAGGTAGTCTATGTTCCTCAAATTTCAGACACGGTGGAGCAAAGTGGACCTTTCCCTGTCGCTAGATTAGACATGAAATATCAGCCTCCTAGAAGGTTTGATATTGTTGTTAGCATGTACAAAGAGCACCCGATTGCGGTTGGCCAGGCTCTAGAAGCGATTAAACGGCTGCCCGGGTTTGGCGAATTGAATCCTAACACAATTGTCTACTTCAAGAATCCCAACGCAGACCAACGATACGTACATGACGAGACCAAAGCAAATGCAGTTCGAAAATTGGGAACTAGGGGGGGGAGTAGTGCTGCCTGGCTCACCCATATCATTGACATGTGGGACGAACTCGCAGAGCATACAATGTTCCTTGATGGATCCTTCCAGAACCTGGAAAAGATGGCTTCACGCATATATGATTACTACGGGCCGGAAACTGGCATGTTGTCCCTTGCTCCTAGCCTCAGTCACTGTGCCTGCCACCAATGCAAGGATCCCTTTGGTGCAGAAGAGTCTTGGTATCGTGTTCCAGAGATTTTCGCTTCCTTTAACGGAGATTTTTGTCCCGCCGGAGATGTTCTCTTATCACAATCCGGACAGTTCATTGTTTCGGCAAAGCGTATTCGCGGCACTCCGAAGCATGTCTATGAAAGTATGAGACACCTTTTAACCAGTAACGACGACCACTGGATCCATAACGACAAGAAATTGGGTTATTATACGGATGATTTAGATGACCCATTCTTTGGCCGTGCCTTTGAAAAGAGTTGGATGATTGCTTTCCAATGCGGGGATCCAAGATTGGCTAAGAGTTGCCCAATACTCGGGGAGAGGCGTCAACCCCAGGACCCCCTCGATCGTTGCCAGTGCCTTGATAGGAATCCTGCAGATCCCAAAGGCCCAAAGCCGGCCCGGATAGCTCGGAGGCATGTTTGGAAGGTTTGACTTTATGATCTTATGAGTTAAAGATGCGATTTTCTTTTCTTTTGGATGTTTTCTTTCTTTTATCCCATTTTTGGATTGTATCACTACTGTAGCTTAGAAGTATTCAAGTGTATGAAATTTTGGTCTTCATGTAGTATCGCAAACTTTGCCTCCTATATTTACAAGCATTTCTAGTATAATTATATCTTCAGAAATCAGTAAGGATATATTGTTCCACCGTCATCCCTTCGGATCTGCCCCAATTTCAATATAATTTGTGGTAATAGCATATAGATAGCTTGAATCTCTTATCCCTCATCCGGCGTTAGTTTTTTTCACGAGTGACATCGCGTGTTGCAACAATCGCCGAGCATTTCTCAATCCTATTTTTTTGAGATTAGAAGCTATGCCGAGAGTTACATACGATATTTAAGCAGCTTACGGATAGCTCCCTTCCCTTCCCTTCCTTCCTTCCTTCTTAAACTATCACCAAACCACCTTACCAACAAATCCTTCCCTCGCAATCGTCATCACTTAAAGTATGCAAGCGTCAACCCCTTCCCTTCGCAGCCAAACTGACCACCTCGGTGGTCGTGAGCTCCGCGAGGCGCTTCATCCCTTTCGCTGGACCCCTCTGTATTTGCTCGTCCTGGGGATAACCATCGTAGAAACGGCGCAGCTGTTCACGCCGTTTATTTTTTTCGAAAACACTAACTATCAGGACTTGATGGAGGGGCTTCTCTACCCCGGGGGACTCGGCGGTTGGGCGGACGACCGCATCCGTATGATCAAGTTCATCGCTAGGATCTCCTTCGGTTCTTGGGTCGACGACCCCAGAGAAAATGCCGAGAAGTTTATCGACTTCATCTTGGGTTACCTAACTGAATACGTCCTCCAAGGCACTACCAAGGCCATCATTCGGAGTTATCGCAGGTGAGTGAAAAAAAACAATTCAACAATTTGCGATTCAATCCTATATATAAGCGACGGAAGAATTGCTGATCATTGATTTATACGTATGTGCACACACGATAGACAAGAGACCCCGGACAACTTTACACCCCCGCGCACTGGATATAGCGTTTCGTTCAACGGAACCAGCAGTCCCTTCTACCCGAGGATCGTGGTGGCTACTCCCGACGGAGCGCAACTCATCACGGTCGTCGCTCCCTCGCACAAAGGAAACCCCAACTGCCAGCTCGTCGGGTTCCTCCTCGGTGTCGCGCAGAAGCACTTCGGCGAGAGGCCCTCTAGTTTTATATGCGCCCTTAACCTCATCCGCCTGACCGATGGCTTCGTAGTGTATTTTTCTAAGGCCTGGGTTACCAGAGCGTATCTTGCGGGCCTAGAGAACGGAATGGCGAGCGGGGTCGATGGCCTTAGGGTCCACATTAGCGATGCGTTTGATCTCAGTGTTGTTACTGAGAGAATTAGGTTCGTGGACACCCTCACCGATGTGTACCAGACGGCGCACGACAACGCAGGGCCCATGCTCCCACTCCACGCTCTGGAACTCGAGTAACCCCCCCTCCCTTCTTTCCCCTATGGGGGTTGCACTTGTACAGTAACTTAAGGGAAATCATTAAATGTGAGGGTTTTTTTATCTCTCTTTTTCTTTTTATGGTGTGTGCTTGAGTGCCGGTGATTTGTGATGTGTTTTTTTGGTTTTTTTTGGTTTTTTTTTTTAATGGGACAGTGGTAGGACAGGGAACTAGTACCATACTGTATCGCTAGAGAGCTCTAAACCAATTGGTAACTTGGGCAATTTTGCATCTCCTCCGTAGGCCAATCTGGGCAAGTTACAGTATTACTGGGTCCCGAGTTTTCCTCCATAGCCTTTATTAGAACGCCCCAGCACTGGTACCGGCCCAACCATGGTAACGGAAGACATAACTGGAAATTACCTCACCTACCTAGGGATCTCCGTGATATTATTAGAGTAATTATATAAAACACTCCTCGGGTACGGTACCGTATGAAGCTTTGATTGTAAGCTCTCCAAAAGCAAGGCTCGAAGCTCAAAACATGCAACTTATCCATACTGGTTAAATCCAATTAGCGATACTAAAGATCCGAACAATGCCAGAAGGTTAGCCACGGTAACTTCTGCAACTACCGTACCTCACAAGAAGCCCATCAAGGCCAGGTCTTGGCTTGCTGTATTGCTTACTCGCTTGCTTCCCAGTGAATCATTTAATCGTTCAACGACTTGTTGCCAGTTGTTGGGCATCGAGCCGACGACCCCCTCACCCAAATTTTTTCCTTACCCCCTTCTTTTCCCCGCCCCCTTTTTCGCCTACATACCGCACCTTATCTCATCGTGCCCCTCCACCAAAAGAAATTTAAAAAAAATTCCAGGGCTGCTTGCCTTATCGTACTCTGCACCACCACCACCATCATTACCATCATCATCAAACCAGAAAGAAGCTACAATATCACACCTATCTCTCAAAACGCTCCTGATAAACCACCACCACATTTGCAAAATTAAAGCAAAAATAAGCTACCAGCACTATTATCAAACCATCAATCAATCATGGTACTCTCCCCCTCCTCCCCTTACTTTCCACACTAGCGGATAATCTAACGAGCCCTTCTTTCCCCCCCCCTTTCCCTCTCGGTGTCCATTACAGACTTCCGAAACTGGCCTGCCAGAGAACTGGACTATCCGGTTTTCAAAATCCAAGAACCTGCCCTACTACTTCAACACGAAGACCACTGACTCGCAATGGGAGCCGCCGAGAGACACGGACTCGGAGAAATTGAAGGTCTACATGGCGGAGAAATTCCCCGCCACCAGCATCGTCCCTTCGGAGGGCAGTGGCCAGGCCGGGAAGATTCGATGCGCGCATTTGCTTGTTAAGCATAAGGATAGCAGGAGGCCTAGTTCTTGGAAGGAGGTTTGTCTCGGTTTTTTTTTCCTCCCTTCCTTGATGAGAGGTTTGTAAGGGCTGATTTTCAATGCACTCCGGTGGCGGGGACGGCCAGGCCAACATCACTAGAACAAAGGAAGACGCCATGGAGATTATCCAAGGCTTCGAATCTCGTATTAGAGATAGTTCCACTTCGTTGGCTGATCTCGCCGCGGCCGAGTCTGATTGCAGCAGTGCGAGGAAGCGCGGCGACCTGTTTGTTTCCTTCCTCCATCCCCTCCCCCACCATTCGAAGAACCAACCCTTGCTGATCTTGTTTCCACCCATAGCGGCTTCTTCGGCAGAAGCGAGATGCAGAAAGAATTCGAGGAGGCCGCATTCGCCTTGAAGCCCGGGGAGATGAGCCATGCTGTCGAGACCGCCTCTGGGATTCATCTCATCGAGAGGTATGATACTTTTAGCTATCAAGCAAACTATAACTAACGAAACCACAGATTGGAGTAAAACAAAAACCCCCATTCGTCGATTACCCCATGCAAGCCGTTCTCTTTCCACCTTCAATTACGTTTATGTCCTACCATGCTATACCTAGAACCAGCCGGTGCAGGTGGTCAGTCAGATACCGGTAGCTAGTTAGTTCTGAGTAGCAATATAAAAAAAAAGCTATTCCCGTCCTCACATTATACCGCACAGCACAACGTGCTATACCCCAGAACCGGTACCAAATACGGCATCTACAATATGAAAAAACAAGAAAACCTCCCCACACCACAAATCACCATCAATTATCAGCCGAATCCACCCTCTACAAGTGCCGCACCCATAGTGTATGGTATCACAAACCCCCACCAGTGGCGAACAAGTAAGGAAATACTGAACTGTAAATTTAAACAAACGCAACCGACAAGATCGATCTGGTTATTACGAGTAGAGCACAGGCCGGTATGCCGTGCCGCTACTGCGGTAGGTAATTCACGTGAGACTGTGCTTGCTTTTAGCATTAAAGTTGGCAGTGTGGTGCGCAGCGGGGTGTAGTGAACGGCAGTGTAGAGTCTTAACTTGGTAGTGTATGGTAGAAGACGGGTACATGATGTAACGTAGAGGAGAGACGGGGAAGGGAGATGAAGAGATGAGAGAGAGAGAAGAGAAACTTGTTCTTAGCCTGCCTGCTTGCCTATTTACAGATTGTGATATCGTAGGGAAGGCAATACTTGTACTCGTCGCGGGCTGACGTTTGCGAACACAACTGCTATTGCATACCGCCCAGATTCGAGCAGAATGGCTAAAATTTGGCGGTATGCAATAGCAGTTGTGTTCACAAACGTCAGCCCGCGACGAGTATAATAATATTAATATGTATCGACTATATACTGATCTATTCTACAATACCTATCTACCTGCCTACCCCTGCCTATACCGTACTTAGATTATCAAGAGTTTGCCAATTGTGCATTCGCAGTTTCTAGACAGACCTGCGATTCTTCATTCATTCATCACCTCGCGGAGAAATAGAAACATCAATTGCGTCCACATCATTCAAAACTACAGATGAAGTCCCGTTCTTATCATAGGATTCAGCTTCGCATGTAGTAGTAATACATACACAGTAACATCCATGGCCCTAATTAGCTAAGAAGGGGAAGGGGAAGGGGAAGGGGTGAGAACCTTCTCCTACATACCGGTATGATAATATGATACATAGAAGAAGTATCATAACCCGTAACATACTACCCCACCAGCGCCCAACTGACTGCGCCGCATGTTTTTCCCGCCTGGAAAAAAAGGACGTATGATACGTAGTCTATGCAAGAGGGATTAAACACCACCACCACCAGAACTGGCCAGATATAGGTAGGGCCGCGGAGGTTAAATCCTTGGAATCTGGGATGGATGGATGGATGCTGCTCGCACCGGATTTGGATAAGTATGAGGTATATATTATTATGGAGGATAATGGTCCGGTCCTATGATATCTTGTCGTTCTTCTTTGAGTGACAGGCGGAGGGACGGGCGGAGGGACGGACGAGGAGAGGGGGAAAGTTTGTTTTTATGGCGTGGGGGAGATCGCGAATCTTGTGGTGGGTTAATGAAGGAAGGAAGGGAAGATGGGAGGACGAGGGGAAAGGGGAGGAAGGAAGGGGGTGAGGTTATGCTTAATCTTGTATCTGGACAGAGAGGTGGTGGTATCATAGATGTGGTGTTGGTGATCGTGGTGGGGGGGGGGAATATGGTAGATAGTTATTAGGACTGTAGCCCCTCTCAATCAAACACCCCACCTCTCCAAACAATAACCTCAATATGATACCACTATCATACCCCAATCGCCAGATCTCACATCTCGTAATACCGGCCTGGCCACAGGTTTTTCCCAATCGATACAGTACAGCACCTTCATTGCACGGTTATGGACATTGCACGGTTGTGGAAGTGAAATCGGACAGACAGAAATAAATGAACAAAGCTTCTTTCTTGTAAAGAGCTTAAAAGAGAAACCGGCGAAGCAATGGTAATGATCCAACGCTCCTGTTAGGTCTCTGAACTCGGGTATTTGTTCATAGGCTGGTAGACTAAGGCCCATAGGAGATGGAATACCTGACCGGCGAGCAAAGACCTCGCCACATTGTATATTAATCAGCCCTACGGCTCCATAGCTCAATGATAGACTATGATGATAATAATAAATCCATTGCACGGTATTCTGCATCCCAACGGCGTACAGTAGGTTTTCCCAAGAGAAGTTTCTCCAAACAGCACCTGCTGCTGCTACTTCTGCCTCTGTCAAGTTATTGCTCCCTACGGAAGCGGAGACGTTATTATTCCCACTGAGCCGAGTCATGTCAAGTCAAGTCAAGAGTGCCGGTATGTCCGGGCTATGATACGAGTAGGAGCGGCTGAAAGTATGGGGGCATATTCTGTACTAGCGCTCGGATATTCATCCCAGGCAAGAGGTACAGTACATATACCGGTACCCGAAACAGGGATCAAAGAAACATGGTAAAATATCTGTGCGCGCCTGAGAGCCCATATAAAATATGCCCCACGTTTTCTGGTACCTCTTGCCTGGGACGAGTACTCACTGATTTTTTTTCTCGTATGTTTCTCCTCGATATCCCACTGTATGCATATCTCCTCGATCTCAGCTTGGACATATTTCCAATATCTCTATCCAGACGTAGAATAGTCCATCTCAAGAGGAGGAGGAGAAGGCTTTCCGGCTCATGTCGGGATGTGTGCGGTAGTGTCAAGGTCGAAAGGTAAGTGTCATAGCGCAATCTCCCCTCTTCTTCCAGACTTCCAATGAGAGCCTCTTCACGCAACACGAGCCAGTGGGACGGCCTACCGGCTAGGAGGCGAAGGAAGGGAGGGAGGTAGGAAGGTAGACTAGCAAGGGGAGAAAACTTCCTCGAACCTTTCTTTTTACCTCTTATTATAGGCACTGCATAGTACCCGAGCACGGCATCGCCGATGGTGGCATTGCCTACTATACCTTCTAGCCTAACTACCTCCCGACCCACTTCAGGCGCCTTCGTTTGTGGATATTGCGCTCGTAGCAGCATCTACCGTACTAGTAGCGGACGGATTCATACGCCTCCCATTCCTCGCGGCTAATAAATAAGAGTAGGGTTACAAGTCCCGTAAGATGGAAAACAGTTTATATACCGCAATCCGCATGCGGAAGTTTCCATCGCTGCTACTCTCCAGAGCATGTGAAAAAGAAGATGAGACATTCGCCATAACAATGGTGGTGGGGTAACGTTACATAAGTTAGGTAGGACGATAAGGTATCACACCGGTAGCAATACCGGTAGATTAGCTACGCTGACCAAGTATCCCTCCTCCGACTTTTGGGAACCCAACATGTGCTTTTGTCTTTTTTTCTTTTTTCCCTTCCTCTCTGTTCCCTTCCTCCCCACTACTCGAGTAGTCTATCAATTGTCCTACTCCCCTGCACCACCAACCAATCAATTATCACTTCCCGTCTTCCAGAAAGGAAGTCGCCTTCGCCCCAGCGCTTTCAGAGAGCTTTTCGCGGCTTACCGTATTTGTTATCGGACCGGTACAGTACTTGCAGGCTCAGATGGGACTGCCGTATGTGGGTGGGTGCGGCGCGGCTCACGCTATGGTGGAACTGGAACGAACCGTTGGCGTTGTTAGCGTTAGCGAGGGCTGGTCGATCAGTTGCGAAATTTTCACATGCATTACCGTAGCTTAAAATATGATAAGCAACCTCTTTTGTTTTCTTTCTTCTACGAGTACTTTCTTCCCCGGTGGCAGGATAAGGCACGCGTTTGAATTCCGGTATGACGGGATTGGAGGCCTGTACCAGGTATGAAGAGGAGGAGGAGGAGGAGGAGGAGGAGGAGGAGGAGGAGGGAAGGGGTTGGAATTCGCAAGTTGCAAGTTTGCATAGAGATCGAGCTGATGGATGATACTAGTATGGCATAGCATTATTATGACGCGATACGATAACGGGTAGATATTATCTTGTGAAGATAGATATTGTACCGGTGTGAAAGATACCGGATATGATACACCTAAAGCCAACGGTGGTGGCTTACGGGTTGGCTACTGGCTGCGCATGTGTGTGGGAATGGGAATAGCTGGCAAGGATCCCCTCGTTGAAAGAATGCTCTGATAAGACCTCCCCATCTACCTCACACAGTGACCGTGCTCGTCATGAAAAGCAAAGGGGGGAAAGGGAGGGGTGGTGACACTGGTGGAGTGAAGGCAACTGTCTTTCACGTGTCAGTCAGGTAACGGTTTTTTTTTTTTTTTTTTCCTGAGGCTGGATGGGGTGGATGGGTGGAAAGGCGGATGGCTGCTGATTCTGATGGGGAAAAGCACTCGCTCGGCCTGCTTTGCCCATGCCCTTGGGATACAAATACAGGTACGATGCCCCACACCTTTTTTCCTCCTTCTCCTCCTTCTCCTCCCCCTCCTCCTCCTTCTCCCTTTCTTCCTTCTATTCCGCCTTACTGGACGTTTCTCTATCATCACTCGGCACACTACTAGGCCACATTAACACCCCTCTCATCGTACTCTCGTCCTTTGTGCCATAATCCGAGTATATCGTTTTCAAGCTTCACCGTTGCACCTTATCGTAAGCTCTCCTTCTCTCACTTCCAACCACAGCACAAGCAACTAACAAGCAAGCAAACAGCACGATGCCCCACGCTGAGCAACCAAACGATACCTCAAAGGTCAATGGAACCCCCGCCCAATCTGACCCGGGCTCACCTTCTTACAAGTCCCTCTCGCACCTAAAATCCTACCCAATAGTCAGCGACTCCATCAGTGTCTTTGAAAGCCACCCTCTCGGTCAACGCAGCATCTCTCTCTCGCAATCCTGCTACAGCACCTTCCTGGCCCCACTAACACCCTACCTCTCTCGTGCTGCCCCGTACGTTTCTCGCGCGGATGAATTTGCAGACTCAAACCTCGGCAAAATCGATAGCTACTTCCCCATTCTCAAAGAACCGACGGATGAGATCAGGAGCGCTGTCGTCGGGGCTGTAGGCTACCCGAAGAAGCTTGTTGGAGAGGTTTACCTGCGTGGTGCGGACTTTGCTAAGGAAGGGAAGGAATACGTATTTAAGGTTTATGAGGATGAGTGCAGTAAGGGTGGGGGCACTGATGGTGTCATCCCCAAGGCGAAGGCCACGGTGACAACTGGGTTGGTGGTTAGTTCCGAGATTATGGGATCGCTGGCGGCGTATCTTGGGAATAAGAGAGAGGAGGCCAAGGCTGTGGCTCAGGAAAAAACGGAGTCGCAGAAGTGATGTTATTTCCCTCTTCTCTTCTCTTTCTCCGGATTATATGAGCTTTCTTTTTCCTCTTTTGTTTGTTTGTTTGCCTGTTTGTTTGACATCGCTCCCTCCTTCTCCGGAAGGGAATTGCAACATTTTTGTTGAAGGAACGAAGAACCACAATACGGAACAGACTTGTCGATAAGGTGTCCGGGAGGATAGGGTAGCGAGCAGTGCGAATTAGTCAGCGTTTTTCATTCAGGTTAAGTATGGTCTCACCTCCGACGGAGGCGGTTGTGCCTGCTACTCTATCGTTCTCGGAACCCTGTCAAGTACCGGCCGCCCACGGTGAACACTGGAACCGAATTGGACAGGGGATGAGTTGTAGCGTTTTTTAACTTCCTTTTTTCTATTTTTCTCATCCAGGAATTCCCCTTTTCCTTCTAAATTATTTCTTATCTTCTTATCACCCACTCTCACTCATTCATTTGCTACCACCTCTCACCTTACCCAATTCTTCTCTTCCCCCAAAAAAAAACCTAAGGGGAGAAGCAAAAAAGAACCATCAAAGAATAGTTTGGAATAAATATAAAAAAGGAGGTGGGGTTAATTGCTTTTTTACGATAATAGAAATATATTCTCACTTTGCCTACAAGTACACGATTTCGCCAATTCCTTATCAAAATCAAAATTTAAAACATAAGCTTCTCCTACACATGGCATAGCATGGCATACTTGTCACTAAGAAATTACCCAATCCTTATCTACACTCCCCCCTTAAACCTAGATGCCATTTACTTCCTCCCGGCCTTCCACCCGTCCGTCTATCTATCCATCCATCCGCCCTGTCTTGCTGCCGTGCGTGGCGGCAACGACACGATAGAATTTGCCCACTAGCGCGCCACAGGATCCACCAACTACCGGACCACCGGAAAGTAGATATATTCATGATTTATCACTCGTAAATTATGGCTGCTGCCTACTGTAATGCTGCTGCAGGGTTTTTAGTCAGCAACGGACGGATAGCATTTACTCGAGTAGATGGATTAAGAGGGGGGATGCGAAGAGGGAACGGGGGTGCAGGGTGCAGGGTGCAGGGTACGGTAGGGAGATAAGGGAGTTTTTTTTGTTTTTTGTTTTTTGGGACGACATCCAGATGTGGGGCCCTCGGGCATGGGTGGGTAAGGTACAGTATGGTGGTTGAAGCGTATGGTACTTGTGACGAGTATGAGTATGATACCAGTAATGGGGGATTATGGGCGGGAAGATGGGAATTGCATGATACTGTGCATAAGTTAACAATGGTGCCTTTATTTTCATTAAATTTTCTTCAATAACTTTCACCGAGGTATCGGACCGACTAACTGACGAACCCTAACCCACCGCACCCAAAATCCAAAAACCCGGAAACCATCTGTTTCTCCCCCCACCATGCCAAAAAAAAAAAAAAAAAAACCAAGACAAACTGCCGCCAAGACACCATACCCAACTACGGTACGGTAACGAAAACCATTACCTGAGTCTCTCCCTCTCAAACACAGAAACCACCCCCTCCCTCCCCCACCACCCCCCTCCACTAACCCCCGACAAAAACCAACAAAACAATGCTACAGACAACAAAAGGCATAGGGGTCGACCTCCTCCATCTCCCACGCCTAACCCGGCTTTTAACCAAACGTCCCACGTACACTCATCGCTTCGCCCGAAGAATACTGACGAAGAGTGAATACCGGCAGTTTCTGAAATCCACCACTACCACCTCGTCGACGTCGCCGTTGGCGGCGACGACAATAAAGTGGCTTGGAGTGAGATGGGCGGCTAAAGAGGCCGCTTTCAAAGCCTTCGGTACGCGCCGGGGGGGATTGGTTTGGGGGGATGTGGAGGTTGGGTATTATGATAGTGGTTAGTTGGTTCTTCTTTTTCTCTTTTTTCTTTCTTTCTGTGGGGGAGAGGAGGGGGAAGGAGGGGCTGAATTATGTGTGTTTAGGGCAGCCGTTTCTTTGGCTTTTTAAGGAACAGGAGAGGAGGAAGGGTGGATTGAGTATTTCGCATGATGGGGAGTATCTTGTTGCTATGGCTATGATTTAGATTTAGGTAGGGGTGGAGGGGGTTTTTATTTTTATTCTTATAGATGTTGTGGGTGGGGTTGTTATAGATGGTTTGGGGACTCCGGATGAGGTGGAGGGGGGGGTATAATATTATCATATTATGGAGGAAAACCCTATAACGGTAATCATTCATGAAGGGATAAGCAAAAATCCTTCCTTCCTTCCTTCCTTTCATAATTATAATATATGATATATATGGTATGATATCGCTAACGGGAGTTTAGAACATCATTCATTCCGGTCTTTTTTGCGGCCCGGAAGCAGTACTTGCGTATCCAACTCTCTACTCATAGAAAAAAAAACTGTTTATAATCTATTAATCCATCGACCGATTAATTGACGGGTGTATGGTATAGTACAATATAGTGCAAAATACCATTTGCCCACTACTACCACAGGTATAATGACAACTACTATGAACCAGCAAGCAATGGATAGAAAGAAAGTCCAGAACTGAAACTAGAACAGCAGCAGCAGCAGCACACCCAATCCTGACCTTTACAATTCCCAAGACTATCGATTGGCTGACTGACTGACTAACTGGTAAAAGTCGTTCTCGACCGGCTGAGGCGATGTATTTCTTCTAAGTGCGCGGGCCGGTAGATCAGGTGCGGAGAGAAGGAGGGGAGGGAGTGGCGAGGATTAAAAGTTATTGATGGCCCGATTGCTTGGGTTTTTGTTGGATAGGTCTGGGTTGATGGGGTACTCGTGATCTGACTTGTGTGGATATTTACTGCCGAGTCTAAGGGATTGGGAGCGTTTTTTGACCAACGTCCGAAAACCTAACGGGTTGAATGCGGGGTGTCGATCCAAGTAAGAATGTGGGGGAGAAACAGTGATTGGTTTGTTTGTGTGTCGAGTGATTTCCTGTGATCGAATGTGGTGAAGTGTTTGGGAATGATCGTGGCAGCTGCTTAAGGTATAGGAGAGCAAGAAGGTGTAATAGGTATTTATGGGTTGGTAAGTATGGATATGTATGGCGCACAGTGCTTTAGGTAAAGTATGTAGTAATCGTGAGTCTGTTTGGTATCATGTCGGATGGGTCGAGCACCCCTAAACATAAGCGGAGAATCCAAAGCAGATCTATATCGTAAGCCATCACATCCTCCACCCCCCATATGGACACCCCGCCGGCTTTCCACCCCCTACTTTCAACACAACCTACACCCTGGCATGAGGGGCAGGGTCACCCTGCCCCTCATCGTCATACCTTTTCCTCACCCTTCTCGCCCTTCTCCTCCTTCTCCTCCTTCTCCTCCTTCTCCTCCTTCTCCTCCTTCTCCTC
>Ga0307507_10005790_pt1 | contig 19848 bp, 23 predicted proteins | sample 7_EM_MG_FD_207223 | JGI IMG/M metagenome (GOLD analysis project Ga0307507, IMG submission 207223) | Populus trichocarpa ectomycorrhiza microbial communities from riparian zone in the Pacific Northwest, United States - 7_EM | ecosystem: Host-associated > Plants > Roots > Unclassified | place...
TCTGACTTCGCTCATGTGTGGTCTTGCGCTTGATGGATGAAAAATTCAAGTGATGTCGATGGTGCCTTGTCATCTCTATCCTTGTGAGGCTTAAAACCTTATTTCATCACACGCGGTGGAAATCTCTGAGACTCAGAAGTGTTCACGATCATTAGATTGTCTATGTTCTAAATCTTTATCCCTCACAATTCGTAGATCCGCTATGTGGCTAGTTCATCTGGCCCACGATACCAGTATCCACTTCGGTGTGCGACGTGGTTGTACTGGCACGCCCTACTTCGCGTTCTTTGCACGTACGGTACACCCCCCTAGGGCTAACCGTCAGGAAATGTACACCCGGTATCGACAAGGTGTATATAAGGACCCCGCCTACCCCTCCTTCCACTTTGGCGTTCCCACTCACCATATGTTCCTCTTCGCTCTTCTCCCCACGTCTGGCGCCCGATTCCGACCTACCTACGTCAACCTCCCTCCAAGATCCTCGTCTCTTAGTTGATGTATCAATAATTTTTCACATCTGTTTCATTGATTTCTATTCAATCTAAACATCGAACAGGTCCCCATGGCACCTCTGAGCTCACGGAAACCGCAGTTAGAGGAGTGAGAGCAAGTAAACTACGTCTATATATTCGTGAGCAATTTTAATGTTTCCATTCGCCTTAGACACCCCGCTGCACAGCCCCAGAGGATTGACGCTGAGAGTGGAAAATGAAGAAAGACTCCGCCGCGTATAGTCGCCCGTCGCCCCGCTGAGGAGAGAGCTTAAGTAATCACGGAAAGCACCAGATTCGCATTCCAGGATATAGTGCTCACAACGAACTTTCTTGTGAACAGACACCTGGCGCAGCACGCGCCCTTCGAGCCAGCCGTCGAAGACTCAGGCACTAGGTAGGTCAAAGGAAACCCCCACGCAGGTATCAGAATCTGTCAGGCTAACAATTGAGCACAAATTAGGAAGGCGTATGGCGAAATTGCGTACGCTAAATCATGGTGTGGATTCTTCGATCCCGGCGTCACATCTGGTGCCTACTTCGATTTGTGTGAGCAGCTCAAGGCCTATATGACAGCCCGCAACCTTGACCCCGGTCACTTGACAGACGCCCAAGTGGAAGCAATCACTCTCTTCGCTCGCCCCCTTCCGCCCATGAAGGATCGCGTCACCCACATTAACCAAAACCACCACCCAGATGACGTCGTGGAACTCAGCCGTCACCTGAGGATGCTAGTTAAAGATTCGGGGAGGAAACTCCACAGCTCTAACCTGGGTCGAATCTCGGAGCGCCCTGGTGGTAAAGACCTTGCAGAATCTCCGAGTAAGTGATTATTCCCATCTATCTCCCGTCAGCCTCGCACTAACTTATTTTGACAGAGTTTCAATTGTCAACTTATTGCCCACGGGCAGTGAGAATCCATATCGTTCCCTGAACCGGAGCCCCAGAAGCGGGACATCCGTTCCTCGACCATCCCTGGTATACTAGTGACTCGGACCGGGGAATTGCACGGAGTGTGTTGACAACACCGAGGATGAAAAATCTGGTCGAGGTGGTTAGAGGGCAGCGTCTGGAGAAGGAAATTAGATGCCCATGATATCTGATCGGGGTGACTGGTGAGGGTGCCGTCAGGCTACGTAAAGAGCCCGAAAAACCTCTCCCCCTGCGACAGCTCATCTTTCTCCATAGCAATAATCACATTCTAGCGTGGCTCCTTGCAAACCATGGCCAAGATCCCCTCGATCTCTTGGTCGTCGAGTCACGTCCAAAGAATAGAGAGGATAGAGCCCAGAGGCCTGAGCCTGCCAAAGGGAGATACCCGTTTCTCAATCACAACGTTTGGGAAGATGCCGTGGGGATCATGCAAGCGGATGAGGATGAGGATGAGGATGAGGATAAGGAGGTGGAGGAATGGCTAGAGGCCGAGAGCGAGGGGGAACCGCAGGCGCCTCCTGACGGGGGGGCGATTGTTTTAGACAACGTAAGTATTAACACCTAACGTTAACATGAAGATCAAAACACGATGGCTAAATGACAACGTAGGACGAGGAATTGGAAGCCCCGGGCCCCTCGACACGACGGAGGGCTACCCCACGAGAAATAGAGGACGCCCCGAACAATAATCTGTTCGCTCCACTCTCGTGGGAGTCGGCCTCTAGGCCTTCTGCGCCCTCTACGCAAACGAAACTCCAAGACGTCCGGACGCTTCCAGGGGAGATGCCCTGGATGGCAGACTACATTACAGATACCGGGCTGGCAGCTGTGCTGCGTATGGGACTCGATGGTGCCCAGGACACCCCTCCCTCTAGCCTACCCAGATTCCACAACAAACGTCTAGTCTCCCCCGCCGTTGCTCCGATTGATGCGCAGGCTCACACAACTCGAGGGAGAGAGACCGCACAAGCAGCTGGCACAATTGAACCGGGAGCCGCGCTGCGTTGAGAACATGATGGTACCCAGGACAGGCCTCCTACGAGCCTGCCCGTAATCCGCCACGAACGTCCAGCCTCCCCCACCGTTGCTCTGATTGATGCGCAGGTTCACACAACTTCAGTGAGAGTGACAGAACAAGCATCTCGCACAACTGAACAGCCGTCCACCACGCTCTCAGCCCCGACAGAACCAGCAGCCCCCGTGACACCCCCGGCGCCCAGGGCTTCTCCAACGTCTAGTTTGAGTAGTTCCCCAAACAAGACCAAATCGCCATCGCCCCAACCGCGCCGTTCAAAAAGACGCGGGGCTGGATGAAAATAATTTGGGATTTCCTAGTTTCTCGGGTACTTTTTTTTTTCCTGTTCTTTTTTTCCAGTTCTTTTTTTCCCTAGATCTTATTTCGCTTTTGTCAGAATTCTCAGTGTGTGGTTCGTTAGCTGGTATGTGATAGTAAACATATCATTGGGCGCCCTTGCTTCAGCTTCTCGTATCCTGTATTGCTAGTCCTTACGCCTCCTTGCGTTAAGAGAGCAAAAATCTTTTCCTGGATCAAGCACGCCGCACATTCTGTCCTTAACTGGGCTGGCGTCGGCGGACTAAACTAGTCAAACACTGAGTGAATGGCGTGAATACAGAATTCTAGTCGTTTAGTGGTGTGGATTCGACATTAGGAGATGAGGTTCGATGATCCTAATCTGCTTTAGGCGTGGCGAGTGTCTTGCTAGAATTAGTATCGCTAACCAATACTCGTTGTGGCTAGATTTTGCTTAGCCTACTACATTGGCGATGCCCATTTCGTCAAACCTTTTCAACCAGAGTCAGGACGACCATGATACCTGAGGACGTCGAGAGCATGGCGTGAATACAGAATTCCAGACATTCAGTGGTGTTGATTCGACGTTAGGAGATAAGGTTCGTTAATCCTAATCTGCTTTAGACGTGGCGAGTGTCTTGCTAGAATTAGTGTCGCTAACCGATACTCGTTGTGGCTAGATTTTACTTAGCCCCCTACATTAGCGACGCCAATCTCGGCGAACCTTTTCAACTAGAGTTGGGACGACCATGATACCTGAGGACGTCGAGATCATGATCATAATGTTGAACAAGCAGAAAACCCCTTTTTCACAGGCGAATATTTTCTTTCAATACCGAGTGATAGTGTGTGATTCTCCCAATCCCCCCCCTAAGTCCTAGCGTATAGGACTTGACGCCTCCATTGAACATAACCACAGATTCCTCATCTTCGCGACACGAAAGATACATTCCATTGTTCTATGTCCTAATTCCTATTTTGCCTAACGTTGATCAACCGTTCAGCATTCCACCATATCTAGACAACCGCAAGCCAATTCACGCAGCCAGCCAACCCCCCGAGTAGGAAATCTGAACGGAGATAGACGCCAAGTCGTACCAGATGGCATACGATCAGCGAGATCGAGGTCGGGAACGCAACAAAACCAATCCCGCAGCTCGCCGAGCACACTGCCAAACAAGCAGCCATCGCATGTGCGCCCTATACCACCAAACACAACTGGGGCACTCGAAAGACCACCAAAGCGCCCCCGGAGAAGGACAATACAGAGCACGAGGTATACCGATATTGACACGGAACCTGACGCACAAGTACCAACGAAAACAGTTCGTCTAAGCGATGATATCAGTGATGAGTATGAAGCCTCTCGCGGATCGGATCAGACTGAATCGGACACTGAGCCAGACGCTGAAGACGATGATATTCCAGATGCTACTGGAGCAGGGCTGCGGTACCGGTCACGAACAGCGGACAAACATACAAACAATCGGGTATCGATTGGGCGAGTTTCTACCACCTCCGGATCACAGGAGGCAACACTCGCTAGGCGGACGCCAGCAGCTCAAGGACGTATAACGCCTGGTAGAGCGTATACTCCGCCAGTGCTCCCATCATACAGTGTAGCCCGATATTCATCCCCACTGGCCACTCACAGTGCCACGACGTCGGGAGTTAGAAGTTCAAGTCCAGCCGGCGAATCGAGTACGCCACACTGTGATGAGATGTTACAATCCTCTCCTCTCCAGGTGATACTTGCAGCAGGTAACCGATAGTTTGCTAACGATCACTTCTTCCTTGCCCAATAGCTGTTGCGATAGCTAAGTCCATTGACTCCTATCCAGCAACGTCGATCGCTAGGCTCATATAAAACAGTCGTGTCTTGATTTCCCGAAAAGCGTGATAGATAAGATTTTTGTATTGAAAATATAGTGTATGAAAGAACTTAGATGGTTGCGTGAAGGACCCAAATCTCATGCCTTTTTTTTTTTCATTTTTTTTTTCATTTGTTTTTTTTCATGTGCTTGGTTTTATTCATCGTCTAGGTACAAAGACTACGTGCAGCGCTAGATATGGTAAAGAAAAACCTCCGTGTACCTGCCAGCGCCAGGGAAAAAGCCATCAACCCAAGTCTCTCTGGTCCGAGACCAACCGCACACCAGCCACGCAAAATAAGAAATCCGCCTCCGACTAGGTGGGCGAAAAGAAAAATACAAATAAATACATGGGGAGGAATCAACAGGAAAACCCTTGCCGTAAACTTCTAACAAAATGAAATAATTGATAGACCACTCTTGTGAAACCCTAAGTAACCGACAATGAAAGAAGAACAAAGGGGGTGCGGGGGCCACTAAAACTGTTGTGACATTGCAACCATTACTCAAGAACCCAAGGGGTTGACATCCGCCACCGAGGCAGTGCAATACGACGACTGAGCGTAACCGAGGGGCCTGACCGTGACAATCGCGAGGGCGGCGAAGGCAATAGGGTGCCAGCCGAGTGAGTGGACAGTAGCGGTAACCGAGGAACGGGACGAGACCTGGAGTGGGAGAGGAGGGGTAGACCCAATAACCGTGGAAACTATCGGTAACCGTGTGCGTGTCTGACTAGGCAGCCTCTAGCGGAGGTGAAGAGAATGGAGAAATCGACCGTGGCCTGTTGAAATGTTTTCTCCTACTGCGAACTGTAGTCCCAGCTGTCTGTAACATGGGCGAAAGGGTGTTGCCGACCGTGCGAACGCTAAGCGAGGCAGCAAAGCGCAATTGAAAAGAGGGGGTGATCGAGCCAAACGACCACTAGAAACAAGGACGCCAGGGCCCAAGAACATGATAAGGGAAGTAAGACGGGAGGGGGAGGGTGCAGCTCACGGAGAGTGCGGGAGCAGCTGACGGAGGGTGCGGTGGGGGTGGATGTTGACGATAAATTCTCATGGTATTGAGATTTCAATCGCTGGGTGTGTAAGGGAGATGGTTCGTGACCCAAATCTCATGCCCCGAGGGTGCCCTTATATAGGGCTTCTTCCCTCAACCCTAACCCTGCGTGACTCATACCGTCTCGTCACGCGACTCATGACTCATAGTGAGTCATAGTGTGAAATCCATCAGCTGACTTGTCCAAGTCAGCAGCGCCGTATCTCGCAACCAATCAAAACTCATAAAACAAATCATGTGCCCTAACAGGGTCACATGCACAAAACCCATAACTCATAACTATGAGTCATGTGCGAAATACATAAACCACATGACCACAATCGTGCGTCATGTCAAATATCAACCAATAACAATAAACCAATGACACCCTAATGCGTCGTCATGTGAGAACCTATGAGTCAACTGATCTCATAGTGTCAAAGATAACAAACCGATGACTAATAATTATTAGTCATGTGAGAGTCTGCCTTGCTTAGTCACCGTTTGTGTCATTAGCTCCCTTCCTCCTCTTGCATCGGTCCCTGAATGCTAAACTCCTTCCTTCCACAGCATACCTCCAATTTGGCGCATCCTCTGTTTGCATTGGTTGTAGGCCTGTTGGAGTTTCTCTTTCTCCTTATCGAGCCGTTCGAGGTCGTTATTCTTTGCCACAATGATCTGGGCAGCGCGATCGAGCTGGCTTCAGAGGTGCGAGATTTTTTCTTCCAGGGCTTGCACGACCAGAATGGTTTTTTCGCTCCCTTCTCCCCATCAGCCGTGTCCTTACGGCTCTTCTCTTTTTCTGTTCCCTTCTGTCATTCTTTGACAGTTCTCCTTTTTCTCTTACTTGGCGGGGGTAGTAGCCGGCATCCACCTTTTCCCATCGGTGTTCGTTGCAATTGTCGTTAAAACAATGCTCCCAGCTCGTGATTTCGTTATGAGCCCTTCTGGCTCTTCTCCGGCGAGGTTGTTGTCAGGCCCAGTTCTCTCCTGGGTTCGCTTCCATCTCTTGTCGCCAGTAGTGGTCGTGGGCGACACTTGGTTTTCTCGATCTCCTGGTGAATTGTGGGTACCAGCCTGACCCTTGTTTTTTGCCGAGATGGATTTGGCATCCATCATCGGTACAGTCCATCCTGTTCATGGAGGCCTGCGCTACTTCTCTCTTTGGTCAGCCCGAGGATGCTGGGCTAGTGGGGGTAGCGTTGCGAGCGATGCGCTGGGCGTCGTGCTCTGGTGTGTGTGAGCGTTGTTCTTGTCTGACGACAGAGGGAGGTGCGGAGGACGATCTGTTGATCGTGACGTGTATCCACTCTGGGCTTTGTTGGGTAGCGCCGGTGGAATCGTTGGACTGTGCGTTCTGCATTGTTGAAGTTTTCTGCGGGGTACCAGACTTTATCGTGTTCTGGTGAATAGCCTTTCCACTTAGCTGGGTATTGGAGCTTGTTGTAGTAGAGTCGAGAGTCGATGATGTCATCGAGCTCGTATTCGTCTTTTCTTTCTATCTGAATAGGAGGAGGGGGTTCCTTGATCTGTGAGGGGAATCGGTTGTTTTGGTAAGGTTCGAGAAGGGAGATGAGGAATGTGTTGTGTATGGCCATTGTGGGTGGTAAGGCCAGCTTATATGCGCTTGTCCCAATCTTTGCCAAGATTTTTAAAGGTCCGATTTTCTTGTAGTCCAATTTCTTGGATGGCCTTCTCGTTTTGATATTGTGTGGCAACAACCACAGCATATCTCCTAATTGGAGGTTCGGATCGGGTTTTCTGTGTAGATCGAACTATTCTTTTTGTCGCAATTGTGCGGCCACTATCTCGTTCCTTAATGACTCATGTAACTGATTCATTTCTTCCGGTTTGATTTGGTTTCCTTGGATCAGATGACCGATCATCCCGTATTCGGGGTTCCTTCCATAATTCGCAAAGAAGGGGGTGTTCTTGATGGTCTCCTGATATCCGTTGTTGTACGCGAATTGTGCGAGTGGTAGGTAGTCACACCAATCGTCCTGTTGATAGTTGATCTATGCTCGTAGGTATTGTTCCAATATGGCATTTGTCCGTTCGGTTTGTCCGTCTGTTTGTGGGTGGAATGCCGTGCTGAGTCTTCCTTCGATTCCTAATTTCCCCGCGGTTTCCTTCCATAGGTCCGTGGTGAATAGTGTCCCCTTGTTGGTGATGATATCGTGTGGTAGTCCGTGTAGCCTGACTATCTCTTTTATGAAGAGATTGGCGAACTGCCGTGCGTCCAGGTCCTTCCAGTATGGAATGAAATGGCTCATTTTGATCAGCTGATCGATGACCACCAGTATGGTGTCATATCCTTTTGATTTCGGCAGGTCCGTGATGAAGTCCATAGGGATTAATTGCCATGGTCGATCGGGGGCCTCGTTTGATTGTAGCAATCCGTCGGGTGCATGTCGGACCACTTTGGTTCTTTGTCATGTTTCGCAATGTTTTATGAATCGTTTGATATCTTCTCTTATCTTTGGCCAATAATATCGTCGGTTAATGAGTTCGGTTGTTTTTGCTGTTCCGCCATGTCCCGTATGTGGGGGTTCGTGGTGTTTAGCGATAAGAGCGCTTCGTATTCCTTCGTCGTTTGGTATCCAAATCTTTCCTTGGTACCATAAGAGGCCGTCTTTCCATTGACATAGCCCTAGGGCTACCCCTTTCATTTCCTTTTTTCCTTCATCCAAGTTTCTCTTGATGGCTTGGATCTCGTTGTCGACGTTGCTCACTTTCTGTATCTCTCCCTCGTCCTTGTCTTGGAATTCCGTGGTTTCCAATACCTCGAGCTTGATCTTTTCAGTCTCTGTGATATCCCAGTATCGTTCCTTTGGCAGTAGGATCCCCACGTTTCGAGTGAGTCTTCTGTCTCCTGCTGTGGGTAGGTCTCCCTCCCTTCTTGTAAGGGCATCTGGCTTTCCCCCTTCCTCCCCTGGTCGGTATTCGATTTTGCAGTTGTATTGACTTAGTTCTTGCATCCATGGTGCTTGTAGTTCGTTTAGTTCCTTCGTTATCATGAAGGTGACTAAGTTCTTGTGGTCTCTGAGGACCCTTATCGGTTTCGGATTTCCTCTGATGTACCTTTTCCATTCGTGGAATGCCGGCACTATCGCCAGTGGTTCCTTATCGTGTTTGTTGTGGTTGCATTCGGCGTCCGACATTGTCTTGGATCGGGACGCCACTGGTCTCCACTTTCCGCCCTGGCATTGTTCTGACAGGATACCGGAGCAGACATATTTCGAGGCGTCTGTTTTGATTTTGCTTAGTACGAGGGGGTCGAAGTAGACCAGTTCTAGTCCCATGGTGAGTTTTGTCCTTAGTTCGTCGAATGCTTGCTGTTCTTTGTCTCCCCATTCCCTGTTGCCAATGCATTCCTTTTTTGTTCTTGCATATAGTGGTTTGGCCGTCCTGCTGAAACCTGCTATGAATCTTCGGTAGAAGTTGCAGAATCCTAGGAAGCATTGAATTTCTTTTATTTTCTTGGGGGTCGTCTAGTCCCAGATGGCTTGTGTCTTGACTGGGTCTGTCTTGACCCCTTCTTGTCCAATAATGAATCCTAGATATTCCGTCTTGCTTTGGTTGAATTTGCACTTGGATGGTTTGACCTTCATCCCTGATTTTCGTATTGCTTCGAGGATATTGCTGACGTCTTTTCGGTGTTGCTGTAGGGTATTTGAATATATTAGTACGTCATCCAGATAGACGATGCAACACATGTCGATGTGTTCCATAAGGACCTTGTTGATCCATCGTTGGAACGCTGCTGGTGCGTTGCATAGTCCAAATGGCATGACTAGATATTCGTACGTTCCTGGTTTGGTTGAAAAGGTCGTCTTCCATTGGTCTCCTTCTCTGATTCGAATGGGGTGGTAAGCGTCCTTGATATCGAGCTTTGTGAAGTATTTGACTCCTCCTAGTCTGTCTAGGGCTTCAGTAATGAGTGGTAGTGGATCTCGATCCTTTTTGGTTACTTCGTTGAGGGCCCGGTAATCGGCACATAGTCTGAGTTTGCCGTCTTTCTTCATGAAAAACATGATTGACGAAGGCCTTCCTGGCTTCACCCTTCGGATCCATTCGCGGTGCTCGTTTTCTTTGATGTATCGATGAAGTTCTTGCAGTTGGTCGTAACTGAGGGCGTACATCTTTTTGATGGGTACTGTTTTTCCTTCTTCCAGGTCGATTCCCAAATCAATCCATGGTCGGTGTGGTGGTACTGTCACTTTTTTCTCCTTTTTCGAATACATCTAACAGGTGATGATATTCTCGTGGAACCGTGTCCCTGAGGTCTTGGTCCTCGTTGTTTCTTTTGTTCTTTATCACCAGCTCTGTGCTGATGTTGATAGCTTCCCGCTGGATATCGTGGTCGACTTCGTCCCATCTTAGGATGCCAGTTGTTTCTCCTCTGCGGTAGAACTGTCCGAAGGCTCTTCCCGAGATCTCAGTGATTACCATTTTTGGTTTGGCCTCGTGGCCCTTGACCCTTTGGGCCATGGTGGTGTTGGAGCTCCCGAATCCTTGATCCCCTCTCTCCGTCTCGTCCAACTGAGTTAGTTCTTGTAGTTCTCTGTTGTCGATTTGTTCGATGATCAGTTGTGCAATCCGGTCCCCTTTTTCCACTCGGTATGGTTGGTCTCCTAGGTTGGCTAGGACCACCTTCACTTCTCCTCTGTAGTCGGAGTCTATCACGCCTGCATTTGTCGTGAGTCGATGTTTGACTGCTAGACTGCTGCGTGGTGCGAGTCATCCATAGGTGTTGTGAGGTAGTCCAATAGCTTTCCCAGTCCCAACAATTGCTTGCCCTCTGGCAGGAACGTCGGTTCCTTCATTACATCAGCAAAATGTAAAAACCACTCCTGGTCCACCAAGGGGGGTTATGGTCCCCCTGGTCCTCCTGGTCCACCCTGATCCACCCTGGTCCACATTTTCGGTAAATTTTTAAAAAGTGTGGATCAAAGCGGATCGGTGTGGACCAGGTTGACCATGGGGACCCCGACCCCCCTTGGTGGCCCAGGAGCGTTCAGGACCAGCGTGGACCACCCTACGACATTTTCCTGATGTTATGTACAGGTCGTGTCCTACCGCTCTTGCTGTTCCCTTCATAGGCACTCTGGTCTCAGCGGATAGCTTCTTAACTCTGACACTCTGGTCATTGGCCGTCGGGCCATTCTTGGTCGTCGGACCTTTCGTGCCCTGGACCTTGGAGAATCTGTTGATGAGATTCTCTTTCAGGGCTTTAGCTTCGGGTACTGTATATGCAACGGGCGAACTTTTGAGACACCAAGTCGTACATCGTTCGCGGTTGAATATGATCCTTTTGTCATTCCAATCGATTGTTCGATTGTGTTCTCTTAACCATGGCATCCCGAGGATAACCTCATGGTTTTGGAGTTTCGCCACTTGGAAGGTTGCCGATTCCCTATGGCTACAGAGGTCCGTAGGTACTTTCGTCATATGGGTAACGGGGCCCATAGCGCTTGGTTTTCCGTCTGAAAGGTAAATCTCCCTGGAGTTTTTTGCTTTCATCATCTTGATCCCGTGTTTGTTGCAGACTTCTCGGTCTATGAAGTCTTCTGTTGCTCCTGAGTCAATCATGGCGTTGATAGTGACTGACTCTCTTTCGCCGTGTAGTTTTATTTTGACCATAATGTGGTCATTGTCGTTTTCGAGTGTATCTGTGTAGTTGAGTGCTGCGTATTAGTTCTCCATGATGATGGCTTTTCGTTCGGGTCTGTCCCTCCGACCATCTCTTACTGGGGACAGTCGTCGTTTCCCGACTGTTCGGGTTCCTGTTCGACCTCGATTTCCCTAATCTTTGATCTGGTTTGCCAAGGGGCGGTTTTCTTCGCAGGTTGCCAGCTCCTGGATTGTGCGTTGAATGGTTTGGGTGCATCTGTTTTCCGGCAACTCCTGACTAAGTGTCCCGGTTGTGCGCACTTGAGGCATAGTTGTTCTCGTTTTCTCCTTTGGAATTCTTCCCTTGACATGTTGAATCTCGGTCGTTTTGGAGTTGCGTCCAGTTCCAGGGGGTCGCCGTCATTCTGATTGCCATTGTTTGAGGGTCGGTATGTCCCATCCGGGTTTCGTGGTATGATCGTTTCTCGTTGCACGCTTTTTGTCGCTGGCGATCCTTGGATATGTCTGACCGTTGCCAGCTTGGTCTCCTTCTTGATTGCCCATTGGGCTAAGGTTTCAAGGTCCTCGTATTCTTCGCTGCTAGCTCCCTGGCGTTCTGCAATTCTGTGATCATTCCTCCTAGAAGCAGTTCTCCTCCAGTCGAGTCGTCCAACTCGGCTTCGCTACCCACTAGGCAGAATTTGTTCCAGTATTCGGTGACTGATCGTTTGCCTTGTTTCATGTTCTACAGTTTGATCCTTGCCTCTCCTTTGGCGTCGATCACGCCAAATTGTCTTTGTAATTCTGCTTTGAACCCTGCCCAATTGTCTCACGCTGGGGTGATTCGCTCTTCTGCGTATGGTGTGATCCAGGTTCCTGCGTCGTCCCTTAGGAGGCTTGTTGCATAGAGGATCTTTTCCTCATCGTGGTTGTTTTGCCACCCTACTGTCCTCTAGTATACTATGAGTTGGGCTAGCCATCCTCGTAGTTTGTGTCGTTCTCCTCGGTAAACTTCAGGTTCCTTGGCTTTGGGTTTCCTGGTCCCTCCGCTTAGGGATGTGATGATTTGTCTCATTTGTTCTGGGCTTAGGATTGGGGTTGTGTCCGAGGATGTAGCTGCTCCTTGTTCTGTTGTAGCCGCCATCGTGTTTTGTCGTGTCCTTCCTGGTTCTTCTTTTTCTTCTGATCCAATTGGTGATGGTGGCTCTGGTGTTGTAGGGCTCGTTGCCCTCTGTTCCGTTAAGGCCCTTTCAAGTCCTTCTCCTAGTGATGCAAGGTCGAGAATTTCCACTAGGGGGTCAATGTCGTTTTCGTTGTTCGTCTCCGCTTTGTCTGTTTGTTAGGTGCTGCTGGTTGACGCAACCAAATGTTAGAATCCTCACCTCTCCGGGTGATACTTGCAGCAGGTAACCGATAGTTTGCTAAGGATCACTTCTTCCTTGCCCAATAGCTGTTGCGATACCTAAGTCCATTGATTCCTATCTAGCAACGTCGATCGTTAGGCTCATATAAGAGAGTTGTGTCTTGATTTCCCGCAAGTGTAATAGATATGATTTTTGTATTGAAAATATAGTGGAGGAAAGAACTTTGATAGTTGCGTGAAGAACCCAAATCTCATGCCCCGAGGGTGCCCTTATATAGGAGTTCTTCCCTCAACCCTAACCCTGCGTGACTCATACCCTCTCGTCACGGGACTCATGACTCATAGTGAGTCATAGTGTGAAATCCATCAGCTGACTTGTCCAAGTCAGCTGCGCCCTAACTCGCAACAAATCAAAACTCATAAAACATGTCATGTGCCCTAACGGGGTCACATGCGTGAAACCCATGACTCATGACTATGAGCCATGTGCGAAATAAATAAACCACATGACCACAATCGTGCGTCATGTCAAATATCAACTAATAACAATAAACCAATGACACCCTATTGCGTCGTCATGTGAGAACCTATCAGTCAACTGATCTCATAGTCTGAAAGATAACAAACCGATGACTAATAATTATTAGTCATGTGAGAGTCTGCCTTGCTTAGTCACCGTTTGTGACAGGACATCTGGCCGGGTACCCAGTCACGGCGAAATACAGCGAGAGGAGTAGAGGCGACTATAATAACCCGGACCAAAGCTCTAATTCTCTGGTACACCCTGTTTCTTGACCCACTCTCAGGCCCAATTACTTTAACGTCTGAGGTACACGGTGCTTGGCTTAAGGCGCTTGATTTTATAGCTGATGCAAGAAATATGGAAGCGTTGGAGAAAAACATAAAGATAGTAAGTGGACACAGATACACAGGCATGACGCCCTCCTCAAGCCGGGTATAGTACTAATTCTGAATGATACACAATAGACACTCTAGAGTAAGATCCCAGTTTGTTTCCCACATTAAAGATGAGATCGGAAAATTATACTATCCCCCGGAAGATCCCACGGCGATTGTACCCAGAGTGGACTACCTGCTGGAAAAGGATAGATTTATGTGCTCCCCAAACGGATATGAGGTTGGTGCGCCTTAGTTGGACAACTTTCTTCCAATAACTAACAGATATTAGACTCGGCTTAGAAATTGACATTTGATTTGGGGCGCCACAGATTCTCAAGGCCATATGGGGTAAGTACTTCAGAGGCAGGAAAATGCGTGGGATTGTCGAATCCGATTTTCTTGGCCGTATCAACAGCACGATGATTTGCTTAACGTGTGCAATCCTCTGTCATACCCTACGAGCATGGCAAACAGGAGTATATAAGGAATCAGGCGAGTTCAAGCCTGACGCAGTAGGAGGTCAGTCAGAACCCTAACCCACCTCGTATTCTCCAGGACGCTAACATGATCCGAACCACTAAAGACCTTTTTGCCTGGCAAACTCAGACGTGGGCCGATTGCCCAGACTGGGTACAGGCGATAATTCTGGACAAGATTTGCGGGACCATCTGGGCAAAGATGGAGAAGGAGCAAGGCCTGCGACAAAACCGCCGTCAAGGGTATACCGACGATGGGGCAGCGGTAGCCGCTGAGCTGCAGAGTCAGGCATCAAGCCAGACTACGCAACGGCCAGCCCACCAAAGCCAAAGTCCCGGCGATGGGGTTGTGGTAGCCGCCGAGCTGCCGAGTCAACCATCCAGCCAGGCTACGCAACGACCAGCCCACCGAATTCAAACTCCGAGCAGCCGGCGCATTGGGACCCCAGTGGGGCAGCACGATAGTCAAAACGATTCGCAGGACACTGATTTGTCTTTTGATTTCCTCCAGACGTCAGCTGCCCATGTTCTCGGATTCCTCGATTCTTCTCTGCCGAGCGCAGATGGTTCACGGGAGGTGACCAGGGAACTATCGTTGGATAGGACTGGGAGTCCTACTCCATCGCGACACCTCTCGCTGAGCCTTGACGGAATAGAGCGAGCACAACAGGACACAAGTGATAGTGAGCGGAGGGATGTGGAACAGGGGCGCATATGGGAGCGTTGGTGAGAGTAATTAAGAAATGATATGTCGAATATGTCGCGTATGTGTCAAGTAGCTTAATTAATTAATACTATTTGTTTGACAGCGATGTGTTGATATGAAAACGTAAAGGGTAATCTGGGCGTTCGGAGTACGAGTAGTAGAATCAATGAAAGGGACACACCACAGGGGCGTCTGGGCGATCTTATAGTAAACCTCACGGGGTGACATCAGAAAGAAGAGGATAGAGCGTGCGCAAGATCGGGATTGTGTCAGGCAGAGTTGAGATAGTTCCCCACGCGTCTGGGAGGCATCATGAGGGTATCTAGATATTACGTAGGAGTGTAGAGATAGAATAGAAAAAGTCAAGCTACGATCAGGACACACAGCACGTGGAGAGGGTGAAATCAGGATAATGGTGCGCCGGGAGGGAGTGTCTGGAGGTAGAAGCCCAAGGAGGGAGATACCAAGACTAGAGAGCTCAGGATCATGGGATCCTGATGTGAGGCGTCGGAAGGAGGGATGCCAAGGCGCGGAAGATAAAGATCGGATGTCAGGACAGAAAACGCCAGGATCAGTGGTGATCAGGATGGTGCGGCGGATCCTCAAGCCTCGCCCTGGTGCAGCAACCGAGAATCAGAGGTGTTCAGGACGCAAGAGCAGAGGACCAGGCGCAGTCAGGGAGCAGAGAACGTAGGGTCCGTGTCAGGATAGCGTCAGGGCGCGGCACTTCAGGTGACGCAAAATCAAGACGCAACATCAGATCGACGTTGCGTACTGATTCGCGATTGACGTTATGTGCGCTAGGTGCGCCAGACAGATGGGGCGCCCCTGGCACAGAGTATTATTTTTGCTGATGTCGAGAGAAGAATTCCAAAGGAGGATTCGAGAGCAAGTATGTCTGAAATACTCACAACCTGGACACTTAGCCAGGAATTGCACGAAGAAGGACGGACCCAAACCATTCAACGCACAAGCCAGGAGTTGGCAGCCAACCAAGAGACCTGCCCGTTGGCAGTCTAAACCCAATATTGGGGAAATTGATGTCGAACAAGAACCTGAACAGTCAGGAAACGACGAATGTCCCTAGTAAGAGATGGTCTGAGGAACAGACCCGAACAGACACCCATTATTATGGAAAACTACTACACGGCACTCAACCACACAGAACCATTCGAAAACGACAAGAACCATATCATGGTCAAAATACAACTACACAGCGCAAGGGAGTCAGTCACTATTAACACCATGATTGACTCCGGAGCAACGGAAGACTTCATCGACCAAGAAGTGTGCAACAAACACGGGATCAAGATGATCAAAGCGAAACCCCCAATGGACATTTACCTCGCGGACGGAAAACCAAGCACTATGGATCCAGTTACCCTATGACGAAAGTACCTATGGACATCACTAGCCATAGGGAATTGGCAACCTTCCAAGTGGCAAACCTCCAAAACTATGAGGTCATCCTCGGCATGCCATGGCTAAGAGAACACAACCCAACAATCGATGGGAGCGACAAAAGAATCATATTCAACGGCGAACGATGTACCACTTGGGGTCTCAAATGTTCGCCCGTTGCATATACAGTACCCAAAGAAAAAGCCCTGGAAGAGAATCTCATGACCAGATTCTCCAAGGTCCAGGCCAAGAAGGGCCCGACGGCCAATGACCCGAGCATCAGAGTTAAGAAGCTATCAGCCGAGACCAGAGTGTCTACGAACGAATCAGCACATGCGGCAGGACATGACCTGTATGCAAACGAAGGAACCGACGTCTCTGCCAGAGGACAAGCAATTGTTGGAACGGGGATAGCCATTGGATTACCTTATAACATCTATGGACAAATTGCACCACGAAGCACTCTAGCAGTCAAACACCGACTCACGACAAATGCAGGTGTGATCGACGCTGATTACAGAGACTAAGTGAAGGTGGTCCTGGACAACCTAGGAGCCCAACCATACCGAGTGGAAAAGGGAGACCGGATCGCACACCTGATTATAGAAAAAATCGAGCACAGGAAACTAGAGGAAGTAGCCCAGTTCGAGGACACAGAGAGAGGAAATCAGGGGTTCAGAAGCTCCGACACCACAATGGACCAGAGAGTCACGGGCCAAAAGGCCAAACCACAGATGGAAATTAACGAAATATCGGCAAGAGCCTTCGGATAATTCTATCGACGAGGAGAAACGACCGGCATCCTAAGATGGGACGAAGTCGACAACGAAATTCAGCTGGAAGATATCCACATTAGCACAGAGCGGGCGATAAAAACCCAGAAGAAAAACGCAGACCAAGACGTTAAGGACACGGTTCTCCAAGAATATCATCACCTGCTGGATGTATTCCAAAAAGGAGAAGAAACGACAGTACCACCCCACCGAGCAGGTATCGACCTGGGAATCGACCTAGAGGAAGGAAAGACGATGCCAATTAAGAAAATATACGCCCTCAGGAACGATCAGCTAGAAGAGCTCCATCGATACATCAAGCAGAACGAAGACCAAGGATGGATTCGAAGGGTGAAGTCATGAAGGGCTTCACTAATCATGTTTGTCAAGAAACAGGACGGCAAACTCAGACTATGCGCCGATTACCGAGCACTCAACGAAGTCACCAAAAAGGATCGACACCCTCTCCCGCTGATTAACGAAGCCCTGGATAGGCTAGGAGGAGGCAAATACTTCACCAAACTGGACATGAAGGACGCCTACCACAACATCCGAATCAGGGAGGGAGATGAGTGGAAAACCATCTTTTCAATAAAGTTAGAAAAATTCAAATATCTGGTCATGCCATTCGGATTATGCAACGCACTGGCAGCGTTCCAACGATGGATCAATGAGGTCGTTATGGAACACATCGACATGTGTTGCATTGTCTACCTGGATGACGTACTTATATATTTGAACACCCTACTACAAGATCGAAACGATGTCAGCAAAATTCTCGAAGCAATACGAGACTCGGGGATGAAGGTCAAACCATTCAAATCCGAATTTCACCAAAGCCAAACAGAATAGCTAAGATTTATTATTGGACAAGAAGGGGTCAAGACGGACCCTGTCACAACACAGGCTATCTGGGACTGGACAACCCCCAAGAAGATAAAGGAAATCCAGTGTTTCTTAGAATTCTGCAACTTCTACAGGCGATTCATAGAAGGGTTCAGCAGAACAGCCAAACCATTATAGGCGAAAACAAAAAAGAAAATACGTCGGCAACAGGGAATGGGAAAACAAAAAACAGCAAGCATTCAACGAATTAAGGACAAAACTTACTACAGCACCAGTACTGGTCTTCTTCAACCCCCTCGTGCCAACCAAGGTCGAAACAGACGTCTCAAAATAAGTCCGCTCCAGCATACTTTCACAACAATGCCAGGACGGGAAATGGTGACCGGTAGCATACCGATCCAAGACGATGACGGACGCCGAATGCAACTATGACATACACCATCAGGGAAATGTCGGTGCGTGGTACAAGGTGGTCCTGAACGCTCCTGGTCTACCAAGGGGGGTCGTGGTCCCCGTGGTCCACCTGGTCCACTCCGATCCGCTCTGATCCAGACTTTTGGAAATTTTACTGAAAATGTGAATCAGGGTGGATCAGGGTGGACCAGGAGGACCAGGGGGACCATAACCCCCCTTGGTGGACCAGGAGTGGTTTTTACATTGTGCTGATGCACGACCATGAACTACTAGCGATAGTTCAGGCATTCCACGAATGGAAACGATACACGAGAGGAAGTCTGAAGCCGGTACAGGTCCTCACAGACCACAAGAACTTAGTAACCTTCATGACAACGAAGGAACCAAGTGAACGACAAGCACGATGGATGCAAGAATTAAGTCAATACAACTTCAAAATCGAATACCGACCAGGAAAATAAGGGGGAAAGCCAGACATACTCACAAGAAGAGCGGGAGATCTACCCACAGCGGGCGACAAGAGACTCACACGAAATGTGGGAATCTTACTGCCAAAGGAACGGTACTGGGATATCCCAGACACCGAAGAAATCAAGCTTGACGTATTGGAAACAACCGAATTTCAAGAGAAAAACGAAGGAGAAATAGAGGAGGCCAGCATGGACAATAATGAAATCCAGGATATCAAAAGAAACACGGACGAAGGAAAGAAAGAAATGAAAGAAATAGCGCTGGGGCTATGTCAAGGGAAGAAGGACCTCTTATGGTACCAAGGAAGGATTTGGATACCAACCGATGAAGGTATACGAACAACTCTTATTGCCAAACAGCACCACCCCCCACAAGCAGGGTAGGGCGGGACGGCAAAAACTACCAAACTCATCAGCCAATGAAACTATTGTCCAAAAATAAGAGAGAACATGAAACAATTCATAAAAAATTGCGACACATGTCAGAAGACCAAAGTGGTCCAACATGCACCCTACGGATTGCTACAGTCAAACGAGGTCCCCGATCAACCATGGGAATCAATAGCTATAGACTTCATTACAGACCTGCCGAAATCAGAAGGATATGACACCATACTGGTGGTCATCGATCGGCTGACCAAAATGAGCCATTTCATTCCATGCTCAAAGGACCTAGACGCAAGGCAGTTCGCCAATCTCTTCATGAAAGAGATAGTCAGGCTGCACGGACTGCCAGACAATATCATCACCGACAGGGAGACACTATTCACCTCAGACCTATGAAAGGAAACTACAGGGAAATTGGGAATCGAACGAAGACTCAGCACGGCTTTCCATCCACAAACAGACGGACAAACCGAACGGACCAATGCCATATTGGAACAATACTTACGAGCATATATCAACTATCAACAAGACAATTGGTGTGGTTACCTACCACTCGTGGAATTTGCATAAAACAACGGATATCAAAAAACCATCAAGAGCACACCATTCTTGGCAAACAACGGCATCAACCCGAATACGAGATGATCGGTCATCTGATTCAAGGAAAGCAGGTGGAACCAGAAGAAATAACTCAATTACATAAGTCATTAAGGAAGGAGAGGGTAGCCGCGCAATTACAACAAAAAGAATACTACAATCTACAGAGAAAACCCGATCCAAACCTACAATCAAGAGATATGGTGTGGTTGTTGCCACGCAATATCAAGACCACAAGACCATCAAAAAAATTGGACTAC
>Ga0307507_10005791_pt1 | contig 19847 bp, 21 predicted proteins | sample 7_EM_MG_FD_207223 | JGI IMG/M metagenome (GOLD analysis project Ga0307507, IMG submission 207223) | Populus trichocarpa ectomycorrhiza microbial communities from riparian zone in the Pacific Northwest, United States - 7_EM | ecosystem: Host-associated > Plants > Roots > Unclassified | place...
ATTCTAGAATCAGATGAAGGTTATTCAAGATTATTACACGATTCAAACCTGCAATTATATATGTCTTAGTATGAATCAAGAATAAGTTAAAAATAAAGTGATTTATAAAGCAATATAGTGTACGTAAAGGTTAAGTTAAAAAATTAATTATAGTATAGGGTAGATTACTAGTAGGGTAGTAAATACTTTGATATAATTGATGTTTAATAAATTAATTGTTGTAGGGTGGGATACTACTTCAAAGCCAGCATGCTAATATCTATTCAATTTTAATTTATTTAGACTATCCTGAATCTAAAACACACTATTTCTTTATAAAGTCTTTTTCAGATGAATTTAAACAACTTTGCAAACTCTAATTGAGCCTTGATTATAGATTAATAAGTGTTATGTTTGAACTGTTTGATAACTACCTATTATAATTTGAACTTAAAATTCTTAGCTTAACAAATCTCAACTCAACACTTAGATTTTAAGAAGACTCTTATTTAGACCTTATAAACTGCTTCTAAACAACTTAAATAAACTACAAACTGAATCATAAATTATTTCCATAGTAGACTATAAAGATAAAAAATATTATATGAGCTCTAATTTTAGTACAAGTGTTTTGATAAGTTTTTGAACATAAGGGTCTATAGAGTCTGTTTGATCATAAGATTTTATAATATTCTATAAAATTAGTCTTTATAATTCATAATTTACAATATCTTTTAATTGAATCTATCTATTGAATTATTTGCGGGTATTGGGCTCATTATTGTTGGCATGGTTGAAAATGAACAGGGGTATGAGGACTTTACGGACACGAGTGTACATCTTTCCATTTGTAATAAAGCTATTAATCTGACACTTTCTCCCTTGCTGGTGTGGACTCTCCCTGCATGGCAAATATGAGGCATCCCTGGAAAGCCGGGCGGAATGCAAGAAAGAGAGAAAGAACAAATAAAATAAAAGAAAAATAAACAAAAAGAAAAAGAAAAATAAAGAATAAGTTGGTATAAAATATTACACACAGTAGAAATATAAAATAGAATCTAACACTAAGCAATAAGTATACCCTGAAGTACTTTTCTGAGGCCACTAATAATATGATGCTTTCTTTCTTGCTGGGGTGGAATCTCCCCGCCAGGCAAATATGAGGCATCCCTGGAAAGCCAGGCGGAATGCAAGAAAGAAAGCCAGAAAATAAAATAAAATAAAATAAAAATAAAAATAAAAATCAAGAATAAGCCAGTACAAAATATTAGACACAGTAGAAATATAAAGTAGAATCTAACACTAAGCAATAAGTATACCCTGCAGTACTTTTCTAAAGCCACTGATGATAAGAATCCAGCCATGGGAACTTCAGGCGGGTTCACAGATGTATTTTACCCACAACTTCTACTGAACTGAGAAACTGAATCCAGTACCGTATGCTGTTAATGATACATATATCTCAGTTCCCTACATTTTGTATTTTAGTTTATACATGTATTTATTCCCTTAATCTTATATATTTATACTTTTTCGATATTAGTATTACATTTATATCATAATTATTGGATTAAGACCCGTAGGGGCGATCGGGCTCCTAGTTTTAGTTACTACAGTAGCTCATACCCATTTACCATTGCCAGTTAGCAGGCCGGCACACGACAAGATGGGGGAATATTTGATCAGCAAGAATACTGGAAACTGCTGAATATGATGGTTGTGGAAACAAATACCGCATTCCGGACACAGTAGAGGTGTACTTCTTCCAAAACCTCATGCGGTATGGTAATTGTTTTGTTTCCATAGTAAGTCGCTCAATGCTTTACTGCGATATACATAAGTTACTCTATCGCAGACTTTTTAAAGAGGTCTTCTGGTGATTACAGCTAGATGTCTCTGAAGGCTTACGGATTAACCTACCCTTGATGCCTGGACCACTTCAAACAAAATCTCCTTCTTTGCTATGACTGCTTACTGGATGACCACAGACTTTGAGCCAGTGCCCACACTCATCAGGTTTGAACCTTTCATGGGCTCACATACTGCTGAAAATGGGACTATTGCAATCATAAAGGTTTCGCGAATGTATACTATCAAAGATTTTATCAATTGCATTAGTACTACCGACGATGATTCGCTTAATGATGGAATATTCAATGAGCTTGAATTTCAACTGCTGTCTTGGTCTCAATGTGATGGACAAATTCGGTGCCTAACACACGTCCTCAATCTGGCTGCACAAACAGTTCTTGCAATATTGAAGTCTAAGGCGTGAGAAGCAGAGGCGGTTCTTGAAGGTTGGAAGGAGCAGGGTAACGATGCGATAGCCCTTGCCCCCACTCTGAGCCGGCTGCGAAGAGTTATTGCTAAAATTCGATCCTCAAAGATACTCTAGGAAGCTTTGAAAACCGAGGCTCATGCATTAAAGCAAGTTTTGCTGGCACCAATTCTGAATGTTCGCATTAGGTGGAACTCGACCCACAAGATGATTGAGCTGGCACTGGAGCTCCAGCCTGCTCTTCACCGCCTCTTAACTTTTGACCCATCCCCCGCATTTCAGCGTGCGCCACTAACTTTGAATAGCAGTGACTAGATTGTATTGGTGAAATTGGGGGATATCCTTCAAGTCTTTGTCTTCGGTACGAAGTTTGCAAGCCGCTCAACCCACCCCAGCCTTACAATGCAATTGCCATACTCTCAGTTTACCCAAAACAAGCTCTACCGACTGATTCAGGCGGCGCGGGAGCATTCTTCTCATGATGAGTCGGAGCTTGATGCAAGAATGTCACGCTTGCTCTGGGCTGGTGCAGAAGAGGCTTATAAAGAGCTTATTCTCTACTGGCAAAAGACAGATAGCCATACTGGCCAAGCTGTAGCTACGATGCTAGATGCACGGATGAGGTAGAAGCTATTTGAGAATTCTCACTGGGAGCCTGAATGAATTGACGATGTGAAGGAAAAGTTCCATCGGGTCTACAATGACTACTATGCAAGCAAAGAACCTAGTCAGCCTACTGCTAGGAGCGAGATTGATTTATTGGAAGCTCACACTGAGGCATCAGCGGTACGGCTTCTAGTGGGACTAGCAAGGACAGGAACTAGTAGTAGTTCCTCAGTAAGGCATGCAGAGCTTGGGTTCGATTATCTTGTTTTTGGCCCGCTGGAGACCCCAATACCCCAATCACAAATTGGCTCCCTAGTCGACCTCTACCTTGCGGAAGATTGTGCAGACTGCCGGGCAGATCCTGTACACAGGTAGAAGTTGCATGCACATCGATTTTCCCCCCATGCCCTCATAGCACGCGACTACCTTTCTGTTCCAGCTACCAGGCATTTTCAGATACCCCTATTCACCTCCCTAAGATACCCAATTACTAACTGTTGTGGCATGGGCCTTGGTTGGGATCCCCTGTATGCCCTCTGACCAGGCTTTCTCAGTTACCGGCGATATTGTTACAAAAAAGCGCAATCGCATGGTTGGCAGTACAATCAGATTGCTCATGCTCACCAAGGCCTGGCTTGGCCTACCGGAGGTGGAAACATGGGAACAGGTAGAGGAAACCCGTGGGGAAGATCGGCACTATGAGGCAGACACAGAAGGAGATAGTGAACTTCCCCTTGCATTGGAGTCAGAGATAGTGGGAAGGTCCTTTCGCTAGTTGTAGTTATTTTCAAGTTTCTCTACAATTGTTTGTTGTTTTGAATGATAATGGCACTATGTACAGGTATCATTCCCACTCTAGGCTTGAAACTCTTGCCGGCTCGTGAACAACACTAGGCTAGAGCTTAAGAAAATCACCATTACTCACTCAGCACTTCCTACTTTCCTACCTAACTTTATGATATGAAGTGCCATTTAGTCCTTTTCATGACACCTTTTACTCCCAGGCCCTTTATTCATCTGAGAGTGTTTTCCCCTCTCACATCTATCTTGTTTTCACTCCGGGTTTCCCAGACAAGTATTCAGGCGCGTTAACAGCAGGGTTCCAAACTAAATACACCGTAGCTCACCAGGAAACAATATGAGCCAATCTAGGTGGTTAGCCTATTCTTGTATAAAGCAAGGTATTCCTACGTAACCCCAACGCCTCATCCACCACCCCTGAGGAACTGCAACTACCTCACACCCAATGCCAGCCCCCGAAATGCCCATACTAAGCCCTACTCCCACCACCCAGCACAGCGAGACTATCCACTCCATCGCGTGCCCCAGCTCACCCATTCCCAACCTCCACCTTCGCCCTCTATCTTCCATTCTCAACCGCCCCGAGTGACCACTCATGACCCGACCAAGCACCCAATCCCACCCTCAGCTCAAACAAAAGAATTCAGAACACATGTATGAGAAACAACAAGTCAATGCCTCCTTTTGCCCTATTATATTCTGCCCCATGCTTCAGCTGTTGTCAAATGGGAGGATAAAACCGATGGCCAGGGGGTGGTGCGGGGGTGCGGGGGTGCGGGGGTGCGGGGCGTAGCTTCAAGCACAGTTTCCGGGAGCTAAAAATCCCCCCGCGGAGGCGGTAGTTTGTAGAGGGTGCGAAAGCGATTCTCTAGCTCCGCATTGATACGTACCCTCCCCCACCCCCCGCAAGGCAGTCGGCTGGGCTTTCCATGGGAAACAAAAGAAAACCATGGACATAGACCTTCCGGGTTCACTCCTGTTGCTCACTTTCTCCCTCTAGTTCATTGCAATATCATTAGTGTTGAAATGTGATTGCCTCCCTGGATATTTAAATATATGTATAAGGCAACTTAACCAGTACACAATACCAGTAGCGCTCCACCGCCAACAAAGTACTACGACTCCCACATGTGGGCCAATATAAAATTCATGCCGTTTCTCACCTAAAGATTTCATTCAAAATTGTATTCCACTATTGTACCATGAGTGGCAACCTTAGGTTGTAATGCCGGGTCAGCCATTTGGTAACATGCGTGGTTGGTGGGGGTAATGTCACACCTCCCTCCTGTTCTCCTCTCCCGGAGGGTACCTGTAGTCCCCACCCTTTGGCCCCAGGCAGTCATCTGGACGGACGCCAAGATACCCGTCTATCCCGTCCCCACTCCCAAGAAGAATAGGCTATAGACTTGGGTCCACTCCTCACATTTAAAGGTTCTCAGTCTTCTCCTTTCTTAGACTCCCCTAAGGCTAAGCACTCAATCATGATATGTCGAAATTTCTAAACCGCCATCCCACAGCGCTTGCACAGCATATCCCAATCTGGCTCGGCTAATCCATATGACTTCTAAAGTGACTTTTATTTGACCTCATCTCATGTATCCCGCCCGCCTGGAACTTCCGGAGCTGACTGTACCTTATAATATAAAGTATCCAACATATATCCGGCAAGGATATCTACATACCTCCTTTGAGAATTTAAGGTTATAGCCTACCTTATATACCGATAGCACAAAGGCTATACAAACACTACCGCCCCCTCTCAGCTGTCCGGAAAAGTAATGACATGGCAAAACAAGGAGAGAAGAGTGAGTTCAACACTCCCGCTCACAACATCAACCACGTCTCACCTCCTCTCGCCATAGATGACCCGCTGCTCTTGAATTAACAACGCCTTAGTGCTCACAGAATAAATTTGCCCATTCGCAAAGCCGGAGCCAACGGGGCTGATCACTTCTGGCCCCCTCGACAATGTTCAGGATGGTGAGTTCGAGCGCTCTGGCTTTCGCTGCTAGGGCCCAATACTGTACGAGGTACCGGCCTTTGGAATGTTTCTTTTGCTAAGTCTACAGTGCCGGACAGCAAAAACCAACCAAGTTGTTCATTTTATTTTCGCTTAGTAATACATACAAAAAAAGTAGTGCCTTCGCATAATACCAGTAAATTTGTGTGCGCCTTCACTCTCCTTAGCACGCCTATCAAAAAAAAACCCCCCCCCATGGGATCCATAGAATTAAAGAGGGATCGATTTTAAGTAGTTCTATGTTTCTCTGAAAACTCCGGACCGGTTTGTTGCTCGATTCGATCGTGGGGAGAGTCAATTTCGGACACCCGGCACCACAACATAATATTATTATCAGGGCTAGCATACTTGTATATTTGCAAGGCTAGTCAAAACTCACGGTGGATAATCCGCGGTATTCGCTATCCTTAGGATTTAGTGAGCCATCCATCTCTTCAGCCATTTTAGCGACTATTTGCGCAATACCTGGGCTAATTGAGCTCATAATTGACCAGCATATTGGCTTGGGCAGTAGGAAAAAGGGGTTCGGAAGAATGGTAGATATTATTAATGGCACAGTATGTTTGGTTCGTCCTCGAAAAAAAAACCCCGGCGAGGGCTGAGGATTTAAATAAAATCCGCATCGTGCAAAGTGATTCGCTTCTACCAGACAGCAGAGCCGCAAAGTCCTCGTCCATCCTAAACCTCGTTAAGCTCCCCCACCATGATACATGAATCGCTAATCCGATCATGTCTCAACCCCAACCACTCCTGCTCTGAGACCTCCGAATAATATGAGCGACAAGCTCAATAGAGAAAGCAAAATCTAAATACGATACTACTTGTAGCTAGCAGTGGGTTATTAATCTATGATTGCACGAACCGAGTTGGGTAGACCGTTGTTGCAGGGTAACGAGGTCTACGGTAGGGTGATGGGGATTCTGCGGCTCCGGAAGTCCCAGCAGATCTGATAAGCTTCCCGGCTGAGTGCATCACGTGAGCTGCCCTGGTCTTTCAAGTTTCTGGCCCTCGGTTCTGGATTTCGGGGCTCTTGAGTCTTGACTGGCATTTATGAGGCTCTCGCTCAGAGCAGACCCCCCTAGGCGATGCAAGATCACCGCTCCTTGCAATGTTGGTCTGGTCCGGTATTATACCTGTAAATTATTTGGATAACTTTAAGCTGCCCCACAGCAAGACGCATGCAGACAGTGAGAGCTCTCCGGGTAAACTAATAGCGAGCAGAACTGGCCGCAGATCAAAGTCTAGCTATCGGTACCAGTCCTGCAGAGTGAGCGATTTTTTTGCCAAAACGAGCAAGAGAGCGAGATCGGGCAATGCGGATGCAAGGGGCTCTAGTCTAAAAACTACAGTTTGGGCGCCGAATCTGCGCCGGTAATTTATCGATAAGTTGCCGGTAGTTGCAAGCTCAAACTTCTCTCGTGACTTCTAGCTAAGTCTTATCATACCCGTCTACCGTAGTGCAAACTTACTCGTACTTACATCACCTATCAACTGTCAGGGACGAGCTCCATCAGAACGCCACAGCCAACCGATACCCTAGGATCCAGGATCCTTCCTGCGAGACATCCCCCAAAAGTTTGACCCGACCCCGTCAGGCCATCCGGAACTGATCCGATTTGCCAAAGCTTCCGGGGTACCTAAACCACAGCACGTCACTCGTTTGTGGCTCCAATTTCCCTCTCGGCTTGGTTTTCAGCTGAGTTCCTCTCGGATAACTTTAGTGCTTGGGGTGAGAAAGACAGATATGGCGGGGGGGAAAAAAAAAGGGTAAAAAACAAAAATAAAAAGGGATATGGTGAAAGTGGTAGAGATGAGCGAACCACATGGCTTGGAGGTTATCTCTTTGATTGTCTCGTAGAGTAGGGTTTCTCCTACGACGTTATTACCGCCGGGCAGAGTGACGATGCTTTAAATAGGGTTCATAGGAGAGCTTTTTTGCCTCAAACTGTCCTTTACGCATTTACCGATACCGGTGCTCGGTGACAGCGCCGCCCCCGCCCGCTACACCACCGAAAGGAGACTCAACTCGGACCTACTGTATCTCCCCTTGATCCCCTTTCTATAGTACATAATATCCTCCTATTCCCCTCTCATTTTCCTTTGTTTACTTGTACCTATCCTATCTCGCAAACTCCTGCCCTGAATCTGCCGTGGGCTGTAATTCTTTTTTACTTTTACCCTCAACTTTTGCTTGTGCCCGCCCGCTCCCCGGTTAGCTATCGAGCTCGGGAGAAAGTCACGGCCGATAACGTGCTTTTCGCGATGCCTTCCACCATCCCGGTTCGCCCGGCCCACCGACAGCACGCAGCAACAACAACGCCCGTCTGCTCACGCAGCATTAGCAACAGAGCTCCTTACAAGAACCACGACCAGTGCCCACTAATTATGAGCAGTCTGCCAGCATTCTCCCCAAATAATGGGAGCCAAGCGGGTACCCCGCTACCTCGCTTCCTCGGTAAGTGTGTTTACCGATTCGCTCGTTCGTTTCTTTTTTCCCTGCTCCGCTTTGTTTGAGAGAACCTCGCTTAAGCTAACATAAGCTTAAATCCTTGCAAATAGACAGCTATGGCTTCCCGATTAATCCTCCGGCCAGGAAAGGGAAGGAGGGGGGAGGAGTTATTGAGGAGGAGATACCGACGCTGTTGCATCGGGTTAAGCATAATGGGAGCATTTTATCACTTTGTGTATCCGATACCTTGATTTATGCGGGCAGTCAGAGCGGGGAGATTTTGGTTTGTGTTTTCTTTTTTTCCTCCCTCCCTCCCTCCCTCCCTAGCTAACGGCGAATGGATGACAGGTGTGGTCGATTGAGACTTTTCAACTCGTCAAGAGCATACAGGCGCATCAGGGGAGTGTATTATGTCTTTACCTCTCGGACGATGGGTCAGTTTTGTTCTCCAGTGCAGGTGATGCAATTATCAATGTGGGTCGATCGGGTCGGGTGTTTTCACCGGATGTGGGGGTTAGGTTTGGAGCACTGACCATGTTTCCAGGTATGGAATGCGAAAACCTTCGAGAACCTTTACAGTATTTATTCTACTTTCGACGTCGGCGATGTATTCTGCGTTGTCTATTCCTCGGCGTTACAAACCGCGTACTTTGGTGCGCAGAATACTAGTATTCAGGTAATTGCACCCCCGTCGTTACCTGACAGGGGGTAGGATGAGCGATAATTGATTTATCGCCACTTAGTGGTATGACCTTAAAGCGAAAGATTCGCGGTCCAGGCCTACTTTGACCTCTCACCCCTCGTACCGCAACCACCGATTCTTTGATTCCAAAGGTCCAGGCGGAAGGACTACACCCAGACCTGCGTCAAAGATTGTGCCACCAAGCTCGAGGCTGTTGGAGGTTGCTCCCGAGAATATTGTACAGTATGCTCACTACGGGTATGTTTATTGCATGCTTCTCATCACACTTCCATCCGGGTCGGAAATCGGGGGTGCCGGAGGGGAGATGCTGCTCTCTGGGGGTGGGGATGGGGTGGTCAAGCTATGGGCCCTTGATCCAGTAACGAGCGCGATCAAAGATGTCAAGACCTTGAGCGCCGGTGATCCTGGAGTGCTGAGTATGGCAATCAACGACACAATGCTCTACTGCGGATTGACCGATGGCGAAATATGCATTTGGGATTTGGACACCATGCAATTGATTCGTAGTCTCAAGACCCATTGCGACGATGTCTTGACTATGTCTGTTATGGGTAATTGCATCTTTAGCGGGAGTGCTAGCGGGTATTCGAGGGTATTACCCCCACTTCATTTATAGTCGGTACGCGCTGACGATAACATTGATAGAAATGGAATCAACGTTTCGAACATATGAGTCGCTGGCAGTCTCACTCTGGATTGATCTTGGCTTCTGCTGCGACTAAGCGTCATGGGAGACTGATCTACATTACCGGCGGTAATGACGACTGTGTCGCAATCTGGGACGCTTCTGCTCTTGAACAATTGGAATCTCAGGTTTTGAAATCTCAGAATGACCAACTCCTTTCTTCCCTAAGTAAGCTAGTTTCCTTCCGTACGGTTTCCAGCGATCCTAGCTATGCCGAAGACTGTCGTCGAGGGGCAACCTACCTCAAACAACTTTTTAAGCGGTATGGCGCTACGGCCACGCTGTTGCCATCGGAGGAGGGCAGAAACCCGATCGTTCACGCGAGGTTTGGCGGCTGCGGAACCAAGAACAGGAGCAAAGGGAAAACCATACTGTTCTACGGCCATTACGATGTGATATCTGCTTCCGAGTCCGCTAAGGCTGGATGGCAAACGCGACCATTTGAACTAACGGGGATGAACGGATATCTGTACGGTCGAGGGGTATCGGATAACAAAGGCCCTTGCCTCGCTGCGCTGTTTGCCGCTGGTGAACTGGTGCAGGAGCAGGAGCTGGATGCCGACATTACGTTCTTGATCGAAGGGGAGGAAGAGACTGGAAGCAGGGGGTTTGTTGATGCCGTTAGGAGAAATAAGGAGCTTATTGGTGATGTGGACTGGATTCTCTTAGCCAACAGCTACTGGCTTGATGATGATGTTCCATGCTTGACTTACGGCCTTAGGGGAGTAATTCATGCTACCGTGGTAGTAGAGAGCGATAAGCCGGATCTACATTCCGGTGTTGAGGGTAGTAGACTTAACCGAGAGCCCACGATTGACCTGGTAAACCTATTAGCAAAATTGACTTCCCCGGACGGGAAGGTTTTGATCCCTGGTGAGATTCCACCTTGCGAATATGCTCAAGTATTTATTAATTATATTACCTACAGGATTCTCGGAGCCCATCCGCCCTATCACCCCCGCCGAAGAAGAAATGTACACCGCCATCACCAACGCCATTGTCAACAAACCTGATTGGTCCCACCTAACCGCAGCCCAGATAAAAGACCATCTTATGTCAAAATGGCGCTTCCCATCGCTAACAATCCACAAAGTCTCCGTCTCGGGTCCATCAAACGCGACCATCATCCCGCGCGCGGCGTCGGCTTCAATATCCCTTCGCATTGTCCCAGATCAGGAGCTATCTGTGATAAAAGACCGATTAGTCTCGTACCTGCGCAGCGAGTACTCCTCGTTTAACAGTCACAACAAACTCAACATCACCATAGACCATGAGGCAGAGCCCTGGCTGGGAGATCCCGAAAACGACGCCTTTAGAACGTTGGAAGAGGCCGTTATGGATGTGTGGTCTGAGGGGAATGAGGAACGGGTTAGGCCACTGTACATTCGTGAAGGTGGAAGTATCCCCACAGCAAGGTTTTTGGAAAAAGAGTTTGGGGCTCCGGCGGCGCATCTTCCGTGCGGACAGGCGAGTGATCAAGCGCATTTGGATGATGAGCGATTGAGGCTTGTTAATCTTTATAAGGTATGTTTTTCTCTTCTTGTGTTACCGAAGGGTTTTTCCTATGTATACGATGGTCACAGGACTGATTCGGGTGGGGTACTTTAGAGCAAGGCGATCTTCAAGAGGGTGTTTAAGGAGTTACCGAAGAAGTAGACGCATCTATTTGATATTTTATCATATTGCTATAGAGTGTTGTGATTGGTTGGAGCGATCGGGAGAGGGGGGGAGGTTTTCTTGTAATACCCTACCTGAAGACTGGGCATCCGTATGCTGGTACGGCAGTTGCATGTTTATATAGTATACGCTTGTGAAGATAGTTGCAGTGGGGTACCGCGCTGTGTCACCCGTCCAGTACGGTAGATGTCTGCTGTATCACCGGAATAAATTCCTCATCAGTTGGTTTTGTAATCGAGTAGTTCGGCGGTCGCCGTGTATTGTAGAGCACGTTTCTCCAAAAGCCCATCTCTATGGTCTTTAAATGCGAGGGTTGTGGTGGTGGTGGTGGTGGTGGGGAGCTGGTTTCCTACCCAGCGAGCCGGGACACCCGAGCGGCTGATATCGCACAGAAAATCTGATTAGCGAACATATTCAAAGCCACAAGGGATAAGAATTCGCCACCACAGCCACATTTGGACCCACAAGCAAGAAAGAAGAAACCAGATAATCTCAACCACCAGCGGACAGCCCGTGACAACAACTATCTGGTTCGTCATTCCTCTCTTTCTCTTTCTCTTTTCCCTTCCCTTTTTCCCCCTTTTTCCTTTTTCTCTTCACAACAACACCCGCCCAGCAATGGCTATACCAGCCAGATCACCCTTAGCGGGTCTCACCCGAGTCGCTCTGCTCCTTACAACATCCTTACCGCGTTTACACTCCCACCCGTTGTACAGGCGCGAGAAAAGCGATCCCGAATCGAGCGGATTCTGGATTAATGTCGGCATAGCTCTCCTCCTCGTCCTCCTGGGTGGTATCTTTGCCGGACTTACCCTAGGTCTGATGGGTCAGGACGAAATCTACTTACAGGTGATAGAGCAATCCGGAGAAGGTGCCGAAAAGACTCACGCACACAAAGTTTTACGCTTGCTGAAGCGCGGGAAGCATTGGGTTCTTGTCACTCTCCTACTGAGCAATGTCATCACCAACGAAACCTTACCGATCGTTCTGGATAGGAGTCTCGGCGGGGGATGGCCTGCTGTTTTGTCCTCTACCGTTCTTATCGTAATTTTTGGAGAGATTATCCCCCAGTCCGTTTGTGTGAGGTACGGATTGAGTATCGGAGCTTACTTGTCACCATTCGTGCTCGGATTGATGTACCTCATGTACCCGGTTGCCTATCCGACTGCGATGTTGTTGGATTACATTCTTGGGGAGGATCACGGGACGGTTTATAAGAAGGCGGGATTGAAGACGCTTGTTACGCTGCACAAGAACCTTGGCCCGTCACCTTCGGAGAGGCTGAATCAGGATGAGGTCACCATTATTTCGGCGGTCCTGGACTTGAAGGATAAGCCGGTCGGTTCGATCATGACGCCTATTAAGGATGTGTTTACGATGTCTTCGGATACGGTTCTCCACGAGCGGGCTATGGATCGGATACTTTCGGCCGGTTATTCCAGGATTCCCATTCACGCCCCCGGTGAGCCGTTTAATTTCGTTGGCATGCTATTGGTTAAGATCTTGATTACTTATGACCCGGAGGATGAGAAACGTGTGGGGGAATTCCCTCTGGCTACGCTACCGGAGACCAGAGAGGAGACTAGCTGCTTGGATATCGTCAATTTCTTTCAGGAGGGCAAGAGTCACATGGTTCTCGTCAGCGATTCTCCCGGTGAGAATCACGGCGCGCTCGGAGTTGTCACTTTAGAGGATGTTATCGAAGAATTGATCGGAGAGTAGGCTACCCTGTGATTTAATTGCTTTGATATGTGCTAATTTGAAATAGAGAAATCATCGACGAGTCTGACGTCTTTATCGACGTTCAAAAAGCTATCCGTCGCATTAACCCTTCCCCGCTATCCCGCCGCTCAATTTCTACCCATTTTCCCTCCCTGAATGAGGTAGTCGTCTCCACCACCACCAGTATTGCTGCCTCGGTCGCCGCCCCGGAGTCAACAAGCCATCCCATCGGCCCTAACCACAAACAGCCCGAGGATCTCCTAATCCACGATGGTAACCCACGAAGCCCAAATTCGGCCTCACGCAGCGATAGCGATCCTAACCACTCTTGCCCGCCAACTACCGCCCGCCGCCCAAGCCAACATGCCTCCCTTGCTGGTATCCCAGAAAACGTTCACCCGCAGCTAAGGGCCCTCGGGCCTGCAAACCTGGCCGGAAACCCCAAGTCTACAAAGTACAAGGCCGTTAAGATCAAACCCGCCGGGAACCAAGACGATCACATCCGCCTACCCGTATCGGTGGGCGAAGGCCTTGGCCAGGTGATCCAAGCGCACGAGCTCCGCGCCGCCTCACCGGCAATTACCCTCACCGGCGGCGAGAACTCGCAAATCGATGGCAATGACAGCAACGACGGCACACTGCTTGCTAACCCTTGGGCCACAACTTCCGACTCAGCGCTCCTTCTAAAAAAGCCAAACTCCAAGGGCGAGTATGGGGAGGGCCCCGATACGGAGGATACCTCCCGCATCGGGAGCGCCAAGAAGCGCACTGTCAGGAGCGGGAGTCTTGTCGAACGAGTGGAGCACGTTAGTGGTGTGCCAAAGACTGTGATTGAAACCACTAGTAGCGGTAGCGAGGGAAGTGGCAGTGGTAGCGAGAGTAATGGAAAGGAGAAAAGGAGGGGGAAGAAGGATAGAAAGTGGGGAGGTAAAGGGGATAATGGAGAGACAAGACCGTTATTAGGTGGTTGGGGGGGCGGCTAGTTTGTCTCTGCGAACAAAGTGATTAGGGGGATATCAAGGTATAGAAGCGGTGTAAAAATAATTGTAACTTTTAAAAAATTCCTTTCACTACTCACTTTTATTATTTCACCTACTCTTTTTTTTTTCTTCCCCCAGTTGGTGGGCTGGTTGGTCATTTACTCTTCTTCGCCTTACTGCACTGTACTTGCTACCACGTTATTACATGTTATAACCGCGCGGCACGGCACTCGGCCGGCATGGCTATGATTAAATTTTTTTAACACCTTTGGCTTTTTTTATATACTTCTCTTCTTTTCCTTTCTTTTCTTTCACTATTCTTCTTAACCGAACATTTATGATACAGTGAGTGAGTGGATGGATGGCTCGATGAATGGAATGAACGAGGGCAAATGGAAAAAATAAAATAAAAGCATTCTTGCGGTTTCGAATTGGTATCATATCTGATATTGAGTTCTTTACTTTTGTGTCCGTTTGCTGAATTAGTATCGGTGCAATACCCCCGTTCGTACTCGGCCTGACGAGGGCTCGTTTACCTCCCGCCTGACGTCGTAAACTTTGATATTTCTTCTTGGGCGGTGGTGGTGGAGTAATCCGGACTTCAGGGTGGCAATATCAGACTGGCTGGGGAGTTTTTAATTGTGGTCATTGTAGATTACCACGGAGTACTCCCGGAAGAATGTCAGATGGGCGCGTGGGATGGGATTATCTAGTATATCCCCCCCGGACGAGTCGGTAGTGGGGATGGAGTCTAATTTCTACAAATCTGCCCGAGTCAGCAATTCCGACGATGGGTGTAGGCGGAATGAGTGATACCCTATGATGCCGAATTTTACCGGTGAGACTAGTGTCGATTTCTAGTCCCGTAGTGGATAATATTAGGGCTGTAGTAATACCGTCTAGCGAGTAAAGTAACCTATCGAGATTTATATATTTCGATACTCATACCGGGGTATGCATCCTACTGCTGTACGTTACTCTTGCAGAGTAGATTTGGATGCACCTCCGGTGGTGGTTAAGCTTCTCGTCTTCTCAGAGGGGTATCGTTTCTTCCGGGTTCACTGGTTTTTTTTGCATGGAGGGGGTATTGTGGGATTTTTGGTGTGCTGGGGGAGTAGGTTTGATGGTTGGGAGGGGAGGAGGATATTACCTAGGTGAGAAGTATAACACTAGTGGAGATTTTTCGGGGGCGCAAGTGGTGGATTTTTGGTTGGTGTTTGGATTGTGAGTTGGAAGTGAGTTTGGAGGGTGGGGGTATGGGGGGTTTAGGTGTGGAGTTATTTTCATGGAATGATACTGATAGGACACTATTTAGTTTTCTGATATTATATGATACTACAGAAGGCGAGAGAGAACCCGATAGGCGGGGAATGAAAGGTTTAGAGGTTGGATAATTCCTATTATATAATTCTTTCCTATGCAGGATATATCAGACCCGGTAAAAGCTCTTTCGGAAAACATCACTAGCGCACCCGGCATATAATAAGGCTCAGAGGAAATATTCATTAAGATATCGTACCACAATGAACTCAGATAATAAAATTGGGTAAATTCTGATTCCGACTTACACCCTCTTATTTACTACGATATCGCTATGTTATTGGGATATCATACTTGGTAGATATTCCGGCTTCTATTATGATATCTCCGAAAGAGCTTTTAGTAGTCAATGATCACTGGCGTTGGCTCGCGGTTTAGGAGGGGAGAGAATGTGGGTGGCTGGTTTTTGCAGTTTTTAATGACCCCTGGGTATCTGCAAGAAAAACCAAGGTCTCCTGGAGTTGGGATGAGGTTTATGAATCATAGCGGATGAAAGGAGAGAGAGAGAGAGAGAAACGTTTCGGTAATGATGGACATAGTGTTAGGAAGGTAGGTGGACAACTCACTGCCATTGGGAAGAGTGCATAGCTTTGGTGGAGGCTAAGCGGTAATGTATGGTAGTACCGTATTAGCTCGGTCGTTTGGCCCTCGCGCTAGGACGTTGGAGTTGCCTTTGCTGGTAAGGTCTATCTTTTTCTTCTTTTTCTTCTGGCCAGTTTTCGCTGTGCGCTCGCCCTCCATATCCAGGAGAGGGAATTTCGGACGACTAGCGTGAGGTCTAATTGAACGAGTTAATACAGTAACTGATGCGGGACGGGGCAGCAGGCTAAGAACTTGGCACCGGAGACCTATAACAATTGGTATCGGTAGATTGTAAGTTAATAGAAGAATAAATAAGAATGGGAGACTCGTATGTTAGGGGGTAAAGAAGAAAAAAGGGAAAGAAAAGAAAAAGAGGGAAATGAAAAAAAAAAAGGAAGAGAATCCCGGAGGTATTATTGTGATACTTCGGGTTAGTAAGTTAAGGGATAGCACTCGCCGAAATCGGGAGATAAACTATTTGGAAATACTGTACTCAAATAGTCGGAGGGCCAGTGGAGGGGGAGCAAGTGGTGTTTAGCCATGGTCTATGAACGTGGCGGTCAGGGGATGGACTGGTCGAACGCCACTATTTGGTGTGGCGCTAGGCCTGAAGGTGGATGCTATGGGTGCTTGCTGGAGCGCCTCACTTTCTAGCGGCTATGGGGTAGGGCTTGTGCTACTAGATTCCAGGGTTTTTTTATTGATGCTGGCATAATCTATTTCTTGTATGGCATTATGGGATCAAAGGCAGTATCGCATTGCCGGGTACAATATATGTGCTTATTGATTGGTTTATTCATTAGGCAGGATGTCTTTGTATATATCGCAGGCTGGGCAATACCACTGCAGACGCTCGAGTGTAGTATTTTACAGGAGCATAAGACCTGCGTTGAGCCGCGGGATAGGAGAGCAGTTAAATAAGTGGGGGTTTCCAATTGCCAATGCGGTAGGCAAAAGCGAAGCGTTGCTGTCACAAATCTGGTGAGGCTGATAGGTGGGCTCAGAGGGTATGATACGAGTATCCATTAGGTTCCACAAACAACATCGCTTCTCTTTAGCCCCCTGGGAATCCCAGCAGTCGACCGACTCCCTCACCCATCATCCATCATCCATCATCCATCATCCATCATCCATCATCCATCATCCATCATCCATCATCCATCATCCATCATCCATCATCCGTCATCAATCATTTACAATATCCTGGGCAGCAAAGAAACAGAAATGTCTCAACTATTCAGCAATAATATTGGCTCTTTGAACACAACTAATATTAACCTTACTGTTGCCGATGACCGACCTAATATCCTTGCCTGGCTATCCCCGCTAGATCCTAAGTTGCGCCATCAGGACATCCGGGACCGCAGGGTCGAAAATGTAGGGGAATGGCTTTTAAACACAGAGGAGTTTAGAAGCTGGTACGCCGGTAGTGAGGGGGGTGAATCCCGTAACGCAGTCTTGTATTGCTATGGAGATCCGGGTGTTGGCAAAACTTATATGAGGTAACAAGGATAAACTCCAAGGAATGCAAGAAAGAGGGCCGGTGCTGACAAGCCTCGATGTTAGCTCGTTTGTGATAGATTACTTGTGTGATCAGGCTGGAGGACAAGATGCCACGGTCGCATGTTTTTATTTCGACTTCGCGGCCCAAAAGGACCAGTCCCCCACAAGTATTCTTGGCTGCCTGCTAAAGCAGCTGGTTTTTGGATTAGAGGAGATCCCGGAGGAGGTATCAAAAGCATACAAAGGCCGAAAAAGTGCCATTGGTGGGCAGGCACCGAAAATTTCCGCTCTCCTGAACATGCTGCAGGCTACCTCTTACAGAAAGCGCGCGTTCATATGCATCGACGCTGTAGATGAATGTGCAACAGAACACCAAGTCAAGCTTCTCGATTCGCTGGCACAACTCCTCCAACGGTCTCCGGGCACTCGAATATTCGTGACGGGAAGACCGCACATTCAACCCGAGATGGGAAGGCGTCTGGCTGGAAGAGTGGCGAGCGTATCCATAAGCCCTAAGAGGGATGATATTGTCGCATATGTTAAGAGCAGGCTAGCCGCGGACACAACCCCTGATGCGATGGACAGTACTCTGGAGGGAGATATCCAGAGGAAGGTTGAGAGCGATATTTCAGAAATGTATGTAGAAGCGACTAGGCTCCCGAGGTTACCTCAAGCTATCCACTGACAGGTACATATCTAGATTCCTGCTGGTCTCGCTCAACATGGACGCGATCCTACAAGAACCCACAATCCATGGCAGGCGACAAAAGCTCGACGCAATTACCGATGGCTTAGGGTTGGAGAGTGCTTATGGAAAAACTTTGGGTCGGATAAAGGAACAGAGTGGGACCAAAGCAAGGCTTGGAATGGCGGCTTTGATGTGGATCTCTTACGCGGAGCGGCCCTTGAAGGCTGCTGAACTATGCCACGTCCTAGCAGTGGAAATAGGGTCCCCTCACCTCAATACTGATGGTGTTCCTTCAATAGGGACAGTACTAGCTTGTTGTCAAGGACTTGTCGCCGTAGACAAGGAGGCTTCCACGGTCCGGTTAATCCATTTTACTCTGCAAGAGTACCTCCGGGCTCACCCCGAGCTTTTTGGTACGGTTCACTCGACCATGGCAGAGACCTGCTTAAGTTATCTGAATTCGCAACAAGTGAGAGCTCTTTCGACGAGCATTTCTCCCGATCTCCAGAGCACACCTTTTCTCGAATATTGTTCCGTGTATTGGGGAATGCATGCAAGACGAGACCTTTCAAATTGCGCGAAACAGCTTGCATTGAAGCTATTCGGGGACTACACGAACCACATATCCATTAGAACCTGGTTGAAGGCCCTGGAATCTGAAGACTATTCGTGCACTAGTGATTTTGATAAACCCCTCCTCTTTAGTGGCCTACATTGTGCATCTTTCTTCGGGATTGCTGAGATTGTAACGGGTTTGATAGGAGTGGAAGGTTGTGATATCAATCAAAGAGACTGTGAGGATAATACACCTCTTATATGGGCTGCTTACAATGGGCACGAGCGAGTTGTTGAAATCCTACTCAAACGGGGCGATATTGATCCTGACAGAGCGGGTTCGGAGAGCCAAACACCACTCTTTGTTGCTGCTTGGGGTGGGCACGCGGGAGTGGCAAAAACACTGCTCGGGCGGGGCGAAGTTAGCCCCAGCAAGCCAGATAAGAGGGGCCGAACACCACTCTGGGGTGCCGCTTGCCATGGGCATGAGAGAGTGGCGGAAATGCTTCTCGAACGAGACGAAGTCAATCCCGACAAGCCAGATATCTACGGCCAAACACCACTTTGTCGTGCTGCTTCCAATGGGCACAAGGGAGTAGTAAAAATGCTGCTCGAACGACACGAGGTTAACTCCGACAAGCCAGATAACAACGGCCAAACGCCGCTCTGGAGGGCTGCTCACAATGGGCACGAGGGAGTGGTGAAAATGCTTCTTGAGCGGGACGAGGTTAACTCCGACAAGGTAGATGACAATAGCCAAACACCACTCTGCCGTGCTGCTTGGAATGGGCACGAGGGGGTGGTGAAGATGCTTCTTGAACGGGACGAGGTCAGCCCCGACAAACCAGATTACGATGGCCGAACTCCGCTCTGGGGTGCTGCTTTTAGTGGGCACGCGGGAATGGTGAAAATGTTTCTTGAACGGGACGAGGTTAACCCCGACAAGCCAGATAACGACGGCCGAACACCACTCTGGAGTGCTGCTTATAATGGGCATGAGGGAGTGGTGAAAATGCTTCTCGAACGGGAAGAGATTAACCCCGACAAGCCAGATGACCACGGCCGAACGCCGCTCTGGAGTGCTGCTTACAATGGGCACGAGGGAGTGGCGAAAATGCTTCTTGAACGCGACGAGGTTAGCCCTGACAAGCCACATAAAGACGGCCGAACGCCGCTCTGGAGTGCTGCTTACAGTGGGCACGCGGGAGTGGTGAAAATGTTTCTTGAACGGGACGAGGTTAACCCCGACAAGCCAGATAACGACGGCCGAACACCACTCTGGAGTGCTGCTTATAATGG
>Ga0307507_10005792_pt1 | contig 19838 bp, 5 predicted proteins | sample 7_EM_MG_FD_207223 | JGI IMG/M metagenome (GOLD analysis project Ga0307507, IMG submission 207223) | Populus trichocarpa ectomycorrhiza microbial communities from riparian zone in the Pacific Northwest, United States - 7_EM | ecosystem: Host-associated > Plants > Roots > Unclassified | place...
AAACGTTTACTAGTAACTCTCTCCTCCAGCCCTATACAATTCCTCCTCTGACCCATGACTTTAAGCACTCCGGCCGCTTAATATTCACTAGCCTAAGCTTTATTCGTTGCTAGGTAATTGTCCTTTAGGCTCCTAAAAATATTCGCTCTGGTTCAGATAATATAGGTAGTATAGATAGAATATCTATCGCCATATAGTAGAGCAATGGGTAGTCTATACAGTTACTTAGATTAAGCCACCAATTAAGGGCAGTAGTACCAGCAGGAAGATTGGTAGGGGAGGCGTTAATAAAGTGTTTAAATTCATCCTCAATTATATTAAGGATTGACTGCTTCCTATTCCACATATCATACTCGTCAGGCTCCTAATCGCGAGCAATAGCTTCCTTCTCTTCTACTTTACCCGCATACTTATCCTTATACTTATTTACCCAAAGCCTCCAGGCTGCATTAACCACTGGCTTCTTCTAACTGGCTTTCCAATTGCGATTAATATAGGCCTTCCTCCAGTAAGAGGCCAATAGTAAGGCAGCGCCATACGCGGCAACTTTATTAGTCTTAAGGTAGTATTTATTAAAGGCGTGCCAGCTAGTTCAAATGCAGTCGCAGAGCTTTAGGTTAGTTGCATACTTTTATAAAGCTAATCTAAAGTACGCCACCATAAAATCTATTATATAAAGCACCTTATCAAGAGTAGCCTTATCACCTTCCATCTCTTTTGTAACTCTTTAGAAGGGCTATAGAAAGTCTCTAATATTTTTAAGAGCTCTCTAATCGGCAGCGTTAAGGATGTCCTCTTTATTAAACTTCTTAACATACTGCTCTTGGTATTTTACAATTACGTCTTTTAATTTAAGAGCTACCAAGATTATATCATACCACGAGTTCCACCGCGTGTTATTATCTATAGAAAGGGCTCGAAGAGCGGTAGCAATAAAGTCGTTATAGTAGGCGTTTAAGCTTCAAATATATATAACGACATTATACACCTTTCCCAGAGGCCTAATCTCGCGATAAGTAAACTTGCTGGCCTTCCCTTTTTTAAACCTTTTAGCAAGGACCTCCTTAATCTAGTTGTCTTTAAGATCTAACTCTGCCTCAAGCTTCTTGCGAGCGTCCTTAAAGGCAGCGTCAACGGCTTCCTTGTCCTCTAAGAAGAAGAAAGCTTGTGCAGCTATATTAAGTACATGCCCATAGCAGCGAATTTGGTGTTGCTGTGGATCATATTAAGCTTCTATTTCTGCCTCTTAAAGCCTCTTAGATAGCCCTACAAGAAGTCTATTATTACTACCGTAATTGTCGCCTATATAGTATCCAACTTTGTTAAGTATTTGGTAGTCCTTAAGGACTTGCCAGAGGATTTCTACCTACTCATCACCGCTGTATTTGCTAGGAAGGAAAGGTAGAGCAAGTAGAGCCTTCCAAAGTACGCCAGTATCATTAACAAAGTAACCGCAGATTGCAATAAAAGTCTTTTAATTTAGCGAAGACCAGGCGTTAAATAAGAAGTATATTGGCATAAAAAAGGAAAGGAGCTTCTGCTTAAGAACTTCCTTATCAAGTATATAGGATTCCTTAATCATCCTAGGCACTAAATTATAGGAGTCTATTAGAGCTTTCTTATAGGTATAATTTACTATAAGAAGCAGCGCTTAAAGCTCTAGCCAAGTTACTGCGTTATATGGTAGATTTTGAACCATAATTAGCTATACAAAAGCGTCGCATACTAGAGCTGGATTAATACTCTCTCTTAGTATAGCTTCCTTCTGCCTTTCAAGCTTCTACGTATAAAGCTCTCCTTACTTATAAAATAGGCCCTAAAGACTCTGCTTTATGGCCTACTTAATAACTAAGTCCTCCTCCTTAACAACTACGCCGTGGGCGTTAAATAGATAAGTGCGTATATTTATAGTAACCACATCACGCCAAGATACACATTGCTTATAGTACCAGTATCGCCTTCCTTTATTGTTTACAAGCGGCTCACTACCAGTGGGCTTACGCGAAAGAGCCCATGTATTTACGGCCCAAACTTTCCGTTTTTTATGGGCCTATTCCAAGGATTAAGGGGAGAATTAGGTAGAGGTTTCGGTAGAGAGTAACGCGTTAGATTCTTCATCCGGATTTAGGTCATTAAAAAGCTTACTTTTAAGCTCAGATAATTCCGACTAGGTATCAGAATTACTGTTAGAGTTAATAAGAATAGATTACAAGACAGAGGGAGGCATAGTATTAGATTATAGTTAGTTTTAAAGGGGAGGGTTAAATATATTATAGATAGAAAGCATCTATAGGCGAGTCTAAAAAATTTAACTCTTGCGTATATATTAGAACGTATAGTGTAAAATTGGTCCTATATTTACACCTCAGTATCCTTTTACTACACCACAAGAGCTTTAGGTCTCTATATATATTCATAATTTTATAAATATTCATTCATAAGGGCTGCCAAAATATTCGATCATTATCACTCCTTATGAATGAATATATCGTTATAAAGCAATGAATAAAAATATCATTGCCAACCCTGATATAGCCAGCGAACGGCCACAGAGAACGATTTGAATTAATAAGAGCCTTTAATTAGGCCGACTCCTCCCCCAAATTAAACCAGACACTAACACAGGTAGGTAGGTAGGTAGAAAAGGACCGCTGCTAGAACCAGAGACCATCTCTAGAACTAGACCACCATTACTAGAACTAGACCACTATCGCCAGAACTAGACCACCGTCACCAAAACTAGACCACTATTGCTAGAACTAGACTACCATTGCCAGAACCAGACCACTATTGCTAGAACTAGATAACCGCACCCTAAACGACTACTGTTTAAATATATAGCTAGCGAAAGGCTATAGAGAACAATTTAAATAAATTAGAGCCTTTAATTGGGCCAACCCCTCCCCTAAATTAAATCTAACACTAATATAGGTAGGTGTAACGGGACTCCCGTTACAAGCGCTACACCGTACGCGTAGCTGGTTCCTTTTCTTGTTCAACAATATCAGCAGATAGTTTATCCGCCCCAACGCCCTTATATAGATTTAGCCGCAGCTACGTTCCTATTAAGTTCTCTAGCAATCCTCTTAAGTCTCCACGACAGCCGTATGTAGCTATTAATTCCATAAATCTGATGCTTGTTCATCTAGCGTTCGTATATAATACATCGTTATTATAACATTAGGATTGCTCGCCCTATCCAGCCAGATGTCGATAATAGCGTAGAGCTATCGCGGACTTTCCACGCAGAGTCTTTAACATATCTAGTCCAGATTTTTTCTTCCTTCTTTTTAGATAGCTACTATGTCTAACCCAGCTCTTCTCCTGCTAGTACAGCAGCTACAGCAGGAACTCCAGAACCAGCGTACTAAGATCTAGTTGCTCCGATTAGACCTTAATGCCTTACGCGTTAACGTCTACCAGCTCCAGCTCCAGCTCCAGCTTCACCTCCAGACCCGCCCTACGCCTGCCCTAACTACTTATCCGCGTCTCTATAATCTACCACGCTTTAACGGTAAGCCTCTTATGTTACGTACGTGGCTCCTATTAATTAGGGCAAAGCTCCAATCCAACCAGCTTGACGGTGCTAACGCATTTAACTACGTATGGGATTGCCTTAAGCAGTCCCAGCAGGCTTCTGTCCTATACCTCCGCTAGTTAGCTGAAGATACTCAGTTCTAGGACCGTAAGGATATCTTCTCTTTCTTCTAGCACCTCTGCCACAACTTAAGAGAACAATAGGAGGCTATCTAGCGCTTTTCGTTTATACGCCAGAGAGAAGAGAAGTCGCTTATTATATACCTTACTCGCTTTAAGCAATTCGCATATAAGGCCAATGCTTCCTCTTAGCCAGACGTATCACGCGTTATGGTGCTCCACTATAGCTTCCGTCCTGCCCTCCGCCAGTCTCTTAAGGAGTTAAGCAATACCCTGTTTAGCCTATTATACAGTAAGTACGTTAAGCTCGTCTAGCGCCTTAATCGCCACTCCTGTCGCCTAATCCAGAACCCGCTAGTCTAGAATCTACCAGTTTAGAAACTAGCCTAGAAACCCATTACTGCCTATAAGCCTATAGACGTTAACCTTTAGCTCTAGACTGCTAGTTTTACCCCTGCTTCCCAGTCTAGAAATAGGTTAAGGGTCCCACCTAGTTTCTACTCCCGTCTACTATCCGCTGCCTTATTATGATCGCGATCGTCCTCTGCTAAGTCTATTAAGCGTTGCGCATATTGCATAAAGAACGGATTCTGTCTCTGTTATAGTGTATATAATTACTAGATTACCCAGTGTCCATACTCCCATAACAACTCCTAACCCTACCCTATCAGACCTGTTACCCCCTAGAAGGGGGGTACTATAATAGGACTCCCGTTACAAGCGCTACGCCGTACGCGTAGCTGGTTCCTTTTCTTGTTTAATAACGTCAGCAGATAGTTTATCCGCCCTAACACCCTTATATAGATTTAGCCGCAGCTGCGTTCCTATTAAGTTCTCTAGCAATCCTCTTAAGTCTCCACAACAGCCGTACGTAGCTATCAATTCTACAAATCTAATGCTTGTTCATCTAGCGTTCGCATATAATACATCGTCATCGTGACAGTAGGTAAGTAGATAGGTAGGTAGATAGGTAGATAGGTAGGTAAGCAGGTAGATAGACAGGTAGGTAGGTAGGTAGGTAGGTAGGTAGGTAAGTAGATAGGCAGGTAGGTAGGGTAGGTAAATAGGTAGATAGGTAGGTAAATAGACAGGTAGGTAGGTAAGTTAGTAAATAGATAGGTAGAAAAGAACCGTCGCTATATTATATTAAATTATCTAAAATAATATAATTTATTTTGCTAGCCTTATAAATACCCTTAAAGTAGCCTTTATTTATTTAAAATATACTATTGGTATAAAAGAGGTAGATAGCTCTAAATACTTTACCAAATGTATAGGTTATACGTAGGATGCGTATAGGTTACGCATAGGCTGCGTATAGGCTATATGTTAAAAAAAACACAATATAGGCTAGTTGGTTGGGTTACTAAATGCCTTTAACTACGCGCTAATTGCGTTAACTACTAACCATTGAGGCTATTTAGAGGGGACTATATTTTGCTAATAGGGTTTTAATGGTTTTGAACATTAAAATACTGCTATATACCAATTCGCAAGCAGAATATTAGTAAAAGGCATCGCGCAGTATTATTTAATTATATATAAAATATAAAGCTGTAAATATATACTATAAAAGCTCTATTATAATATTTTATGGTAGTAAAAGCTATTTAATTGTTAAGCTATATAGCCAGGCTTTCTTTTATAATTTTATTATTACTTAAATTAAGCAGTTTATTAATTAATTTATCTTCTTAAGTTTCCTCTATTTATATAGCCTAATCTTCTATCTTCTTTAAGGCCTTAAGCAGTTCTTTATAGTAAGCAGAAGCTATAGCAGCCGTAGCTAAAGATAGATCTGCAATAGCCTTCTTTACTATTGCTTCCGCAGCAGCTATAGCAGCTATAGCAGCAGCTATAGACGCCTCTTATGCTTTAATTATAAGCTTCTTCTTCTTAGTAATATTGGCAGCAGCTTCTAAAACCTTTTACTCTCTCTTTACTGCCAGCGCTGCCGCCTAAGCGTCCTTATAGTGTTATACTGCAAGCGTCTTAGCTATTAGCGACTTAGTTAATTGAGGCACGAGCACGGCAAGAGGGACGCGCAAGCCTGTACAATTAGTAGTCTATAAATGAGGATCTAAAGCTAGAGAAAGGAAAGGGGAAGAACGGAAGCACCGCTCGAAGTTATGTATAATTCTCTGGTTATGTAACGGCACTTTGCCATTATGTAACGGCAATTTGCGGCAATCTGCGGCAATGTGCCAGCGCCATAATATTACCCCCCCCTCCGAAAAAGCCTACCCTCAGGCTTTGTATGTCCGTATTATATCTATAGGGTGTTCTTATCTATATGCTTAATAGGTAGCTTATTATCTTCGCTATACTAGCACTCCATCTACTTGTCTAGATACTTTGGGGGGTTTTAGCTTATTAGAGTATTAGTTATAGAACTCTTTAAGCTTCTAGGGGTAACCTATAAAGTTCTAGGCAGGGTACTAGGTTAGGTCTAAATTGTGACCTTTCTATTAGACACGGTATTTTAGTATCCCTCGTACTAGTTTATAGGCTAGTATTTTATTAACTTCCTATTTATTATCGCCATTAACTTAAATTGGCAGTAGAGGCTTATTCTTTTATCTAGGTAGTGGGTTATTTATAGCTTTCTATAGCTTATCTAGTAAGAAAACAGGGTAGACTTTAATTAAGTCTAGGAGTTTAACCTTATATAAGTTGCCTTCTTTATTAAGGATCTTATATAGTTCTGCTATTTTATAGTCTAGCTTATAGCTAGGCTGTTCTGTCTTTTAGTTTTTTGTTATAACCTAGACCTTATCGCCTATGGTAAAGTTAGGCTTACGCCTATGCTTATTTACCTACTCTTCTATTAATTTCTGGGCCTTCTCTAGGTTCTTATAGGCTACCGCCTATACTTCTTCTAAGCGTCTGGCATACTGCTGTGCTTCCTTATAAGATAGTTTTTTACATATAGTTTGTAGTCCTTCCAGTCTCTCCTAGTTAAAGCTTATATAGGGTAAGTATCCTATTTCTAGCTAAACAGGTGTAAACCTTGTAGAGTTATAGGGTGGGGTTGCCTGGGCGTAGTCTATTATAGGTAGTAGTTCGCCCTAGTTGTCCTAAAAGTAGTTAATAAAGGGCTAGAGTCTCTGGTCCAAGTATTAATTTATAATCTTTATCTAACCGTCTGTTTAGGGGTAGTATACTATAGAGAGCTTTAGCCTAATACCTAGAATCCGGGTAAACTTATTTTAAAAGGCTAATATAAACTACAGCCTATAGTTAGATACAATAGTATCTAGTAGTCCATAAATTTGGTAGACATAGTAGATATATAGTTAGGCCGCCTCTTTAGTATTAATATTTTTATAATAGGGGATTAAGAACAGGCGCTTGCTAAAGCGGTTAACTAGAATTATAACTATATTATATCCATTGCGGTCTATAGGTAACTTATAGAAGTCTAGAGATATGCTGTTAGGGGCGTTCTGGTATTAGAAGTGGCTTTAATAGCCCTAGGGTCTTGTCTTATAGAATTATAGACCTACGGCAGTTATTGCAGTTCTGTACATAGCGGTTAATATCTATAACTATTTTAGGCCAGTAGTAGCGGTTGCCAATAATCCTATAGGTCTTATTTTTTCTAGGGTGGGCCATAGAAACCTAGGTATGTACTTTAGCAATAAGCCAAGTCCATAGGTTCTATTCCTCTGCTACTACTAACTGTTCCTAATACTTAAGTAATCCATTTTTAAGGGACTATAGGCTAGTAACGTTCTTTGCCTTTTTATAGTATTTCTATAAGGAAGAGGCTGTATAGTTTGCCTACAGTAATTTGTTAATAAAGTTAAATCCTAAAGGGTTAATAGGATATATCTTGGCACCTAAGGAGTCTGTACTTAGTTCTGCCTATATCTAGGGGTTAAGGTGCTCTAGTTATAGTAGTATCTAGATCTATAATAAGATCTTTATAGCCGCCTAGTTACCTAGGTCCTGTTTACGCCTTATAAGAGCATCCATACGGTTTATAGCGCCTGGTTTATATATAATTAAGAAGTTAAACTAAGATAGGATATCTACCTAGCGTACCTACCGGGCAATAAGGGCCTTGGTTATTATAAAGTATTCTAGGGCCTTATAATCTGAAACTACCTTAATAGGCTTAGGGGTCCCCTCTAACTATATACACCAGTGCTAAAAGCTAAAGATAATAGCCAGCATTTCTTTATTATAGATGTAGTAGTTTAGCTCGGCATCTATTATAGTCTTTAAATAGTATGCAATAGGGTGCTATTCTCCGTCTAGTTACTTCTAAGAGAAAACACTAGCTATCGCGCTGTCTAAGGCATCAGTTTCTAGCATTAAGGGCCATTCTAGATTAAAGTAGGTAAGTAGGGGAGCTAATACCAGCCGTTTTTTAAGCTTATTAAAGGCCTGCATATATATGGCGTTAAAGTGGAATAGCTAGTCTTTCCTAGTAAGGCGGTTAAGAGGCCAGGTAATTCTACTGTAGTTCTTAATAAAGCGTTAGTAGAAGTTACAGAAACCTAAAAATAATTATACCCCCCTTACAGTCCGTGGGGGTGTCTACTAGTTAATTACGGCCGTTTTTTCTAGGTCTACCTTAATTCCGTCCATATTAATAATAAACCCTAGGTACTTAGTGCGCTTAATACTAAATTCTAACTTCCTAATATTGGCCTAGAGACCAGCTTCGCGGAGCCGTTATAGGACTTTATAGATATACTCCTTATATTCCAGTTTATTCTTAGAGTAAATTATAATATTATCTAGGTAGGCTGTGCAGAAGTTATTAAGGTAGTTAAAGAGTACGTCATTTATATACCGTTAGTATGTAGCTAGTCCGTTAGTTAATTTAGAAGGTAGTACTTTATATTTATATAATTTATAGCAGGTCCAAAATATAGTAAGATCTTTAGATTTAGGGTCTATCCTAATCTAGTAAAAGGCCTGGCAGATATTAAGCTTTATAAAGATCTTAGCCTTACTTATATAAGCTAGTGTTTCTTTAAGTAAGGGCAGCAGATATTGGTCTTTGCGGGTTATATAATTTAGTTTATAGTAGTTAATATAGAAACAGAGTCCACTATTAGGCTTTTTTATAAAGAGAATGGGTGTGGTAAAGGGGACTTAGCTAGGCTTAATAAAGCCCTTATTAAGGTTGTTAATAAGGTACTACTTAGTAGCCTATAGTTTATTGGTAGATTGCTAGCAGAGGAGGCTATAGCTAAGGGTGTTTTCTTTATCTGGCTTAATCTTAATCTTATAGTTATACGGTTAGTAAGGCGGGAGTATATTGGATACTGCCTTAAAGAATACGTTCTTGAATTCCTAGTATTAGCGGAGTAGTTTCTATTCTACTAGCTCCTTATCTATAAGCTTACTTTCCCTATTAAGCTAGTTACAGGCTAGAGCTTTCTTGTCTTTAATAATCTAATTAATCTTGTATAAGCTAGTTATAAAGGTAACGGTATTAGGCCGTATTAAGTTCTAGTAGAATCCTATGGCGCCTATATAGCAGATATTAACTAGTGGGAGGCCTATAGGTTTCTTTATAGACATTCTACGGACCGTATTCTACGGCTAAGGGTTTATAACCCTTCTTAGCTCCTATTCTATCTTCCATAAGTTATCATTCCGGTCTATATATTTAGTACAGCGTCTAATATTCCTTACTATTCTTTATAGCTATATAGGGCCTAAGCTAGCTGGCTTATTACTAACTTCCTGGGTTTCTAGTATTGGTGGCGCGACATCAGTAGTCTAGGGGCGGCGTAGTATGCGGACCCATTACGGATTAAGCTGTATATTTTTCTTAAAGGCCTAGTCTCTACGCATAGTATTGGCCTAGTAAATAGTATCTACCTATAGCCATATAAGGGTTTTTATTATAATGCTAATTTCTTTTATAAAGGAAGGGGTTAGGGGTAGGGTTTTGGGCCAGATAAGCCGTCTACTTTATATATTAAGCTATAAGCCTAAATAGGCTAGCCATTTTCTTCTTAAAATTATATTGTGGCTTCCTAGGTCCGTAATAAGCAAGGAGACATTATACTGCCTTTATCTGTTAACACAGAGGTAAATCTACAAGATTGTTATAATAGGTGGCCCTATTTGTCTATTATACCCGCAAATAGGAATTGGTTTAGGCAGTTCTTTAAGGGGTACATTTAGAAAATCAGCCAGCTTTATAGTACACTAGGTGTCTATTAAGGTAAAGGCATTTACTTTAGAGTTAGCTAAAGCAGAGGTTAAAACTTAATATCTATTATAGAATAAAGTATAAGGGATAGTGCAGCTTCTTTTACTAACTAGCCGACCCAGATTAATATATAACATGTTAATCCCTTTTAACCCTAGAGAGGAGTCTTCCTCTAGGGTTCCTCTTTTTCTAACTCTATACTATCCTCTTGGATTAATAGAACCTTGCCCGCTTTTATATTTATTAGGCAATCCTTTACAATATAGCCCTTTTGACCGCAAGAGAAGCAATCTCCCTAATCGCTAAGGGCCTATATATAGGGGTTGCTATATATAGGCTGAGCATTCGCTGGACCTATGGTAGGACTAGCTATATAACTAGCTGCTAAATTAGCGGCGGGCTGTATAGCTAGTGCTGTAGGGGTTATAGATCTTACTAGGGCGCTGCGGCCTATTCTAGTAGTACTTATATTCTAGTTGGCAGAGCTTCTAGTCTTATACCGCTTAGCACATACCTTAATTTAATAGAGGCCCTAGTTAATAGCTAGGCATTAGTCTATAAGTTCCTTAAGCGTCTATATAATAGTATAAACTGGTAGTATAGCGCGCTATAGGTCTAGGGTAAGCTTGTTAAAGAGGTCTGGCATTAGATCTTCCTAGGGGATTTAAGCCTGTCCAGCTAAGTATAGAAAGCGGGTCTAAAAGGCTAAGAAGGTCTCTGTCGTTTTTATTTTTAGGCTTTTATAATTAAGCTAGGCATTCTATACTTTAAAGGGGTCCTTATAAATAGAAGATAGGTAGTTAATTATCTCTTTTTTAGAGAGGAAGGGGTCTGCTAAGTCCTAGGCATATTGCGGACGTAGGTATATCTATGCGTTACCACCGGTGCGGCTAAAGACGTATGCCATTTTAGCTTAGGCATTAGGAAAGTAGTCTGTATTAACTTTAAGCTTGTCCTACAGTTAAAGCTTCCAGTTATTAAATATAGGGTTAGTTCCATCCGTAAGTAATAAGGGATCTATAACCTTTATGGATTATAATAATACTAATACTGTATATTGGGCTAGGGCTTTAAGGACCGTAGCAAGCCTCTAGGTGTCCGATAATTTATTACTAGGCATAGGGGTATCTCTAGTTTTAAGCAGCTCTTAGAGCCGTTTAATTTTAGCATTAGCTGCTATAAGCTCTTCCTGGGGAGTTAAGATAGCGACTATTTCACTATTAAAGGTATTTGTGGGTCCTATAGCGGCTTTACCAGCTACTATATTTCTTGGCATAGTGGTAGGGGTACTAGGTAATTTCCAGTATTTGTTTATTTTCTAGGGTTCTGGTCCATATATGTCCTATTCTTTAGGTTTCGCGTTCTATTTGTATTCTTTTAGTTTTAATAATATCTTTAGGGTCCTGTTCTATTTCCTTGTTCTGTTTATAGTTTTATAGATATATTTAAGTTCCTTTTTAGGAAGAGAGAGTAGTAATAAGCTTTAGATAATGTTAGTAACTTAGTTAATCGAGGCACAAGCATGGCAAGAGGGACGCGCAAGCCTATATAATTAGTAGTCTATAAACAAGGATCCAAAGCTAGAGAAAGGAAAGGGGAAGAACGGAAGCACCACTTGAAGTTATATACAATTCTCTGGTCACATAACGGCACTTTGCCATTACGTGACGGCAATTTGCGGCAATCTGCGGCAATGTGCCAGCGCCGTAATATTAGCAGCAGTAGAAGCAACATATGTATCCTTTTAAGCCTCTAGCTGTTTCTTTACAAGCGCTACTACCTCCTCTCTATTCTTCCCATTCTGCTCCCTTTATAATCTAGCTTCCTCCTTAGCTTAATTGGCGGCTTCTTGTTTAGTAATAATTGCCTATATTAATTTGGAAGTAAGCACTAACCTAGTAAAAAGTACCTGCAGCTTATAAGCCTTCCTTGCTCTCCTTTCTACAGTAGCTAGGTAAAGATTATTATTTTCTACCTATAGAAGCTCCTCTTAATCCTCTATTAATTATAGGTGCTCTATAAGCTTGTTTACTACTACCTTAGCTGCCTTAGGTATAGTTTTAGGGTAGAGGATTATATAGGCGTACTGCGTGTAATCGTCGCGGCTTTTAGGCGTATATAGGTATAAAGGCGAAGATAGAAGCACTGCTTGCTAATTAGAAGATAAAGATATAGAAGAATTTATACAGCCCTTAAGCGCTTTATCTAGATTATAAGGAAAAAGGCCTGCAGCTTAAGAGGCGCTATTAATTAGTCTTAGTGTATATATCTAAGGGTAGATCTCCCCTAAAATCCTTAAAAAATATTCTTTGTTAATTCCAGTAATACCGCGCGTTGCATATTTATCAACTTTAGATAAGTAGAGGCGTTTAAGCTATAAAAATATTATAAGATTTAAAGGCTGCAGAAGGTGTGTTAAATAAAGTGGTAGGTAAATTAGTATAATCTTATAGTCTTCGTAAAACTATACAAACTTGAGATTGACGTAACTACTATGGCCGTCTATAATAAGCATTCGATAGCCGCGAATAGAGTCATTGTTGTCGCCGTCGTCTCCACTAAGGTGCTCTGGTAATCTAGTGCGTCAAGTATAGCGCTTAAAATGGCGCAGCCACTCTATACCAACTTCTTAATTTAACTACATATTCTCTGTCATTCCAATAGAACGCTTGCCTATAGCGCGCATAGCTTCCTGCTATAGTAAATCTATATACTAGCGTCCCTTAAAAATAATAAACAATAGTATAGTTTGTCTATGCATACTAATCGCGTTAATCTAGCTTACCCACTCCTTTAAGCCATTAATTGTCTTAAAATTGCTTATATTACCACGTAGTATAACTACTTTAGCACTATAAGCAAAGCCTATAGCGTAGCCCGTCTTATCCATATTCTAAATATTAATATCCTTAATATTATACCACGCCTTAGCTTTAGAGTAGTTAGTAAAAAAGCGCATTACCAGGGCAGGAGAGTTACCAGCCATAGCTTGTTCTTAATTAATTAACCATATATAGTAACTACGTAACTCTTCCTGGCGCTTTAGAAAGTAATATACCTATCTTTAGCCTAAAAAGGGGGGGGGGGGGGTGGCGAAAGACGTGGGATCCTCCAGTACTCGCGCTAGTAGATCGTTGTTGCTATCGTTTAAACCTTGTAGATTCGACATAAAAATCCGGCCTTGGCAAGATATATATAATATTAAACAATTACAGCTTCGACAGCTGCCAAAATACATTGTTAGTTAGTATAACGTAGTTTATAAGCGAGTCGCGAACCTCAAAACTCACTAAAAATTGAAAAATCGTACCTTAGTATCTCAACAACCACTTAATAATAAATTCTAATAATTTGGATTTAGGCTTTTATATATACTCTATAGCTTCTGTTAAAGTTATATAGTAAATAGTTTAGTAGTTTTTAAGATATAGTAACTTGGCCTTATTTTGGCCCCTAAATTTTGACATCTTAAAAACTACTAAACTATTTACTATATAACTTTAATAGAAGCTATAGAGTATATATAAAAGTCCAAATCCAAACTATTAGAATTTATTATTAAGTGGTTGTTGAGATACTAAGGTACAATTTTTCCAATTTTTGGTGAGTTTTAAGGTTCGCGACTCGCTTGTAAACTATGTTAGGCAACTTTATAGGACTAGTGCACCCTAGCAAGCCTTTGTTAAAATATATTTGGGTTAATCTTATACGCCTTTACATAAGCTTCCTAACTTATATATAAGCCAGAATTAAAGGCAATAGTAGCAATAGCTATCTTTTTGTCTATATTAGGTTGCGAGGCCAGCGAGGCATAGTGGCGGTAATGGAGAATTTTTAAGTTGGGTAGCAGCCATCAAAAAGCAGGTCAAAAAGGGGAGATTTTGGATTGACAACTGGCAGTATACCAGATTTGGCAAGCTCTAAACCTAATTAGGCAGGCGGTGTTCAAACCCATTAAAATCTATCAAACCGTCAAAACCCCATTATCTACAATACTTAGATTAGTACGATAAAGGTTTAAACTTAAGGACGAAGATAAACTATAAGTTAACCTAAGCTACTTAGTATACTACACGTTATTATAGATTGTATATAGAGATAATATGTATAATATATATAGAGCACTAAAGAATAAGAACCGTAAATACCTGATAAGAATATATTGGGCACTAGATAAAAAAAAGGGTTAGGAATACTAAGGATATACAGTATCTAGATAATACCTAGTAGAGGTTTAGGAGTTAGACGGCTTAATACTTTGGCTAGAAAGATTCCTTACGAAAAAAATACCTAGACGGATAATAGTGTTGGAAGTGTACTAAAAACGTGTATTTATAGCATATCAAGGAAAATAAATAAACTAAGTATTGGCCTAAGGAGGACTAAGTATAATTAGGATTTAATAGCTAATAGTTAGGAAAGGGGAAGGCCTATAAAACTAGAAGAAGCTAGTAGTAGAGCCTTAGACCCTTGAAGGAATTTAAGGGTAATACCTAAATTTGCAAGTTAAATGGCAAGATTAAAAGTTTAAAGTATTAGTAGATAGTGGGGCAATAAGAAACTATATATTATTAGTAGTAGTAGAAAAAATAGGGTTACCTTATAGATAAAAAAGGTATCTATAACTATAAATAACAATTTTAGGAGATCTAAAAGCCTATAGAGGAGGTATTATTAATCTTAAAACAGGACTAATTTAATAACTATTAAAGGAAAACAAATTAAGATGTCTTTTAATATTCTACTACTAGGAAAGAATAAGACAGTATTAGGAATGCCTTAGTTATAAATATATAATCTAAGAATTAATTAGGTTACAGGTTAGGTTAGTATTAAAAATACTTAATAACATAAAATATAATAAGTAACTAAAATAGTATAGTACTAAGTTAGAGTAATATATAAAGAGACTGAGTAAAGCTTAAGTTATATACTAAAGAGATACTATAAGTATAGTAAAGAGCTATAAAGCCTAGAAAATAAAAAGCTATTAGAGTATATAGTATAGGACTATAAGAAGAAAAGATACTAGTAGCAATTAAGAAATATAAGTTTTTTTATAAAGAAGACTAATTTTATTAAATTTATTATTAAACTAAGCAGAATCTATAACGTATGTTATAAGCATGTCGGTTAAATAAGTATGTTGGTTAGCTCAAAACTATGGCGGACTAAATGTACTAAACCGCCAACCCAACCTTCGCCTAATCAAAATATCGTGATCAAAGCTCCATTCGAGCCACGATTTGAAGCTTCAATTTAAAGCTCCAATTTAAAGCCCGGATTTGATTTAGAAGCCATGGATTTAGGAGCTTTAATTTAAAAGCCTTTGATTTAGAAGCTATTGGCTTAGAGGCTTAAAGGCTTAGAGGCTTAGAGGCTTTTAATATAGCTTTTATAGTTAGCAATTAAGATCATATTGGTTACGAATCTAGTGCATATTTAGACAACAGAGCCTCAATACAGAGCCCTCTGCCTAGGATCTGCCTATAGTTTAATCTTAATTTCAATTTGAAGCCTTATATACTAAATATTTTAGATTATATGATAACTAAATCGCCACGTGGCTCAGTGGAATTAAAGCAAGTCTACTACCCTAATTTAATACGATTGAATACGCGTGCAAGATAATAAATATACGTGAAATACGTCGCATACCGCATACAACGATGCGATCGTACGGTAACAACGCAATAGCTCCACGACGACGCGACGACGCGATCGTACGACATGCAATTGCTCGGCAACATAATGAGGCTCGGCGTCGTGATAAGACTCCCAGGGGGAGGGGGGTAATAAGACTCAGTAGCGTGGTGAGACTTAGTTAATAGAGGAAGAAGATGTTAAGGTAGGCTAAATTTAGGGTTGTTTGGTTACTATAGGGCAGCCAAAAATCAACTCTAAAAAATTAATTACCCCTACTAATAGTGTTAACCACGTATAGTTTTAACACTTTAAACCGGCAGATCTATAGTTAATAGTATCTATAAGCAGCTCCGCGTGCGATATATATAAAGTTCTTAGTGTAGTATTAAGATATCGGGCATGCAAATGTGTTCCTAAAGTACGTCACGTGACATCTGTTTTAGTAGTTATATCAGCTCCTCTGGCGATAGAGAAAATTTTTCCAAAAATTAACCACCCCCTAGCCATATTAGCAATACTTGCAGTATAATTAAGCCAGTTTATAGAGGGCTTTATTGTATGTATACTAAGTATAGTATACGGCGGCAGGTTCGCTAGAGGGACGTAGGGAGGCAGGGAAATAGGTTTCCAGCAGCGGGTTATCGCACTATTCCAAAGTCAGCAAGCCTAGTTAAATAATGACATCTCCGGCTAAGTCTAAGCCAGTGTACAATTTCCTAGTTAGGAAAGGCGTGGTTAAAATATTCAAATTGCTATTGTCTAAGTACCTATAGCTCTACCTTATAATCCTGCCTATGCCGACTTCTACAAGGTCCTCTATCAGCTCCCATATTGCCGCTCTTATCCCTGCCTTTACCCTTACCCTTCCTCATGGCTCTATTACTGTTATCTTTTATAGCTAAGTCCCTTTGGTCTTCCCTACTATAAGTCCTTTACTCTGCCGCCTTTTTTAGGCTCCGGACTGCCCTAGGGGATTAAGTATTCGGTGAGTTGCTAGGGTGATTACGCTTGCCTTAAGGGCTTAATGGTAATATAGGAGGTGGAGAGGAGATAGGAGAGGAAGCTTTAACATTACTAAAAGGAGACTGGGGTGGTTTAGGTTCCGTCTATAGATGGTTAGCGACGTATCTTAACCACAACGTGGCTCTTACCACTGCCCAATCCTTTTTTAATAAAAGCGTTAGCTTAAGTCGCGGTAGCTCTCTTATAGCTAGTGTTAAAGTTATTATATTCTTATCCTCTTCTTTAGCTTCATGCTACTCTTCTATATCCTAGTATTTACTCTAAAACAACTGTAACAATTTTAAAGTAGTTAACGCCTTTAAACTAGCCCGTACCTTTCTTAGGTTAAGAAGTTTATCTACCGCTGGAAATTCTTTAAAATCTTCTACTTTATGCCAGTTATTGCCACTTTTGGATAAAGTTAGATCTATAACTTCCTCTATTAACTTTATTGGCTTTTAGAACTTTAATTGGTATATACCCTCCCATTAAGAAAGAACTCTCTATTCTTTCCTTTGGCTTACCAGTATTTCTAGTACTAACTTTACCCTCTTAAAGTTATACCTTATAAATATAACGTAGATATTAAATCTACCACTAGACCTTTTGCTGTCACGTTTAAAGTTCTGAAGCGCCGTTAATAATTACATACCGCTATCCTACCCCTCGCCTAGGGCTGCTATACCATTATAGAAGTTTAGATCCTAGTGGGGAGCCAGAAACTCTATAATATAATCTTAGTATTGTCTTAGAGGGTTAAGTATATGCTAAGAAATCTGGCTCAGTATTAGTTTAAGGAGGGGACTATTAACCATTTCGTCTTATTGCCCAAGTTCTTAGTCTATTATAACTGCTGCAAAAGGTCCTATTACTTTAAGTTAGCTAATAGAGTTGGATAAATAGAAACAGACGTACTAACGTTTTTAGCCATTTCCTTATACTCCTGCTCGCTATTTAGACCTAGCCTTATAGGAAATAAACTCTAAACAATCTTCCCTATAATTCAAAGCTTAAGCATATTATCTTATGCTTTGGTACCCCCCCCCCCCTCCTTACTATCCTCTATATACTGCCATAGTTAGAAGGTTATTGGGTTAACTATAGGCGCCCATACCTGCATGCTATAGAGGTGTTTACTTATAGCTTATTTAACATTAAGCAAGGGACGTATTCTTAGCATTAAGCGCAGTACCTATACTTGGGGCAACCGAGCGGCGGGTAAGTTGCTCTGTGGGTTTTTAAGATACTAAGGCAATAGGAGCAGCAGGAGTAGTAGGAGCAAGATAACCTTTAAGCCTTGGATCGTACGCTTTATAAGAAAGACCACGTTAACTTCTTAACTGTCAGGCCTCTATAGTTTAAGCTGCACGCTGCGGTAGTAGCCTAGCGTTACTTAAATTATTAATAGCTCTATAGAATTAACAATCGGCTTACTCGTCCATAATTATTTTATAACGGATATTCTCTCCCTATGGATGGGTATACTATTCTATCTATAATAGAAGCTCTATTAAAGAAAGTACATAAAGATAGAGTAAGAAGTTTAATTAGGAAATTTAACGTTGGCCTTAACATTTATATCTTTAAGATCTGCGTCTTCTTCCGGCTTATCTTCTATAAAAGGTAACCCGTTCTCTCTAACTATACTAGTACCTGCCGCGTTAAGAGCGTTAATATTAATTCCTACGTCCCACAGGGCTTGCTTATACTGGCTTAATCGCTTATAGTTACTATACTTTAGTAGAGCCTTAAGCTCCCTAAGCTCTGGCCAGGCCCCTAGCTATATATACTATCTTACTGCCATTTATAATTGGATATAGGCTTTATAATAGACACATTTACCGCTTAGGTGATCTATATAGAAGTCCTTACTTAAAGATCTCGCTATTTGGATAACCTAAGGAGTTAAGCATAGCTTTGTACCACAGCATAGTTTCCTCTAGAAGGTACTCGTTAATATCTATACTTAGTTAGCCGGCCAGCTGGTAAAGTAGAGTATTTAGAAACTGGGTAAGGCGTACTAATATCCTTAACCATTTTAGTAAGCTCCCCTATAATCTCTTAAGGTACCGTATATCCTTACTTTTTAAAGCCAATTGCCCCTAGGTACTGATAGTTTCTAATAGGCTAGCCGGATACATAATTTAGACGGTTTGGTTGCTTGCGAATTTTATAAATATTCTATATTCTAGTAAAATGTCTAAGCGCTTTCTAAATAATAGGCATGTAGATTGCAAGTAAAGTAATCCTATTATATAGGGAGAACTTATTTTAGAAACTTTTATTCTTAAGGCTTATAAAATATAGCTATATCTAGTTAACTAAATATTAAATCTATAGCATAGGGAGCTTACTCTCCATTAGATTAATACACCTCAAGTTATCTATCCCTACTAAGACTTAATCCTCTAGTTTAGAACGCTTATACTAAATAAGAATATATATTTAAATGTTATATCCCCCCCAGCAATAGGCTCTCTGGTTTTATTATTGGTGTAGTCTATCCAAATTCGCTGCGCGAGCTGGAAATGATTATTGGCAACTATATGGGTTTCTCCACCATGGTTAGATCGCATAATCTCTGGCTAAATACCAGTGGCCGCTACTGCCTGGACATATTATTTAAATACGCTTGCCCCCATACGCGAACTAATTAAACAATATAACTATATAATATAACGCGAAAAGGCGTTAATTCTGGCGTATATTTAAATACCCCAGTACTCCATTTTATAGTATGCATTAATTAACCAGAGATAGTTCGGCCTAGGTGTTATATACTCTCCATAGGTTTAATTAAGCCGCCTTCTTTAGTGCTTAACCCCAATAGGATTAAGTTCTTTTACTATTTAGAATAGCCGGTCTCTAAGCCCACGTTAACGTAGACTATAAAGTAATATAGCTAAACTCTACCTAGCTATATTGTAATATCTTAAACGGAAATAGTAGTATAGTAGGCCTCTACTATACGTGGCAATTATGCCCTTATGAAGTTTATCTTGAATAATCTCTCTTAACCTCTTATTTTTAGTATTAAGATTCTTAAGATCTACCTTATAATTAAGGCCTAACTACCCACGTAGACGTTTAAGCGCTTACTTAGTTATCTTATAGCCTTCCTGTTTTAGAGCAAAGATAATATCTATGTCTTTAAAGGCGAACTAGTGGAACAGAATAGCAACTCTATAGCGTAAGAGCTCGTCCTTATAGTTAAGACGCTTATTAGCACATGCAACCTTGCCAAAAGGTGGCGACGCACTCCAAAACTTAAGCATACCCATCTTACCATCAAAAACTACCGTTTTTCCAACTCTCAAGACCTTATTCCGCCTACTTAGCAAGCTAGAGGTAG
>Ga0307507_10005793_pt1 | contig 19836 bp, 8 predicted proteins | sample 7_EM_MG_FD_207223 | JGI IMG/M metagenome (GOLD analysis project Ga0307507, IMG submission 207223) | Populus trichocarpa ectomycorrhiza microbial communities from riparian zone in the Pacific Northwest, United States - 7_EM | ecosystem: Host-associated > Plants > Roots > Unclassified | place...
TATATATCTTAGCGGCAAGCTAGTACTCTAAGTTATTAACCTCTTAACCTCCTTTTAAGCCGCACGTTTTCTAAAGGATATATTAGCTAGGAACGCATAGGATACTCTTTAATTATACTAGATTAATGTCTACCTAGGACCCCCTAATTAAGTTATTTATAATATAGGAAGGAACTTCTTATCTACAGAGTTTTAGTAATAGGTAAAGGCAATAGAAATTAAGGTTAAGGAAGTCCCTATTAAGGCATATAATAGTGTTAGAAAAGTAGAACGATATTACACGCCATTATAATAAGCATATAAGATTATTTCTTTGGAACTAGAGGGCGCTAGCGAAGAGCTTATCTTATAGATAGCTATTAAGGCTGTTAATAATTCCGCTGGCCTAGATAGGCTTATACCTACATTGCTAGTCTTTGGCGCCTACCCTTAAATAACTAACGATTCTTTACTATCCCTATCCGTTACGCAACGAGCGGAGGCTATTTGCAAAGCAACAAAAGAGGTACGACGTCTTTACGCTACGCGCCAGGTCAATAACGCATTAGGAATAAGAAATGGCCTAAATACCTTAACTACGCTTGATCTGCCACTCCAATCTAAGGTACGCGTATAGCGTAAAAAGGGAGGATGGTTAGGCCTACATAAACTTATTATAATTAATAGTTAGACTTGCACTTTTTAAATGCTCTATAGACCCACTTAATTCCACTTAACTGTTGTTAAGCCCTATTATAGAAACAACAGTTCTAAGCCTTTATAGGATGCCCTAAAGGATACCCTAAAGGAGAACTATAATTAATATACTCTAGAAGGCGACTACAATCCTAATATAATTATAGCAGATATGCCGCAATTATAACGCGGTAGAGGTCGCCTAAAGGGATTATAAAATTGCCAATACCTTATTGATTTTAAAGAGCAATTTATTACCGCTATTAAGAGTAGAGACGAGTTATTAATGGCCTTTATAATAGCTAAAGAGAAGGCTGACTTTAAGCTTATAAAATAGCTTTAAAAGAAAGGCCGTATTATAACTCTAGGAGTTCCTTTCCAAGTATTTAACAAGTAGGAGATTAACGGTCTTATTATAAGAGAAGTCTTTAAATTTAAGAAGTATAACCCTACTAAGTTTAATGGGGTTCGCATCTTTAAGTTAAGAATAGTTAATAAGATTAAGGGCAAAGCCACTAACACCCTATTTAAGAAATTAAGGCTTGTTATCTAAGGTTACAATAATAATAGTAAGGAGGTGATTTTTATATAATCTCCTATAATTTAACAAGCTAGTTAGCGAGTTATTATTGCGCTAGCTCCCTCCTTAATAAAGAATAGAATGGCGGTCTATTTATAAGATATTACTTAGGCCTACACCCAATTAGAGACGCACCTTTAGCGCTTAATATTGGCATACCTTTTAGAGCAAATTCGCCACTAATATCCCGAAGATACAATCATAGTTATATATAAGCCATTATATAGAATTGCAGAGGCAGGAACCTATTAGTAGGCTACTTACAGTAAGCACTATAAAGAGAAGCTTTTAATAACTACTTCTATATTTAATCCCTGCTTCCTTATAACAACTATAGGAACTCTATTTGGAATTATCAGCATGCAAACTAATAATATAATTATCTTAGGAGACGACCAATTCTTAGCTCTTAAAGAAGATAAGTTAGTAAAGGTAAATCTTATAGTAAAGCTAAAGGAAAAGCTTAACTTAAAAACACTATTACTCTTTAATAGATGCATCCTCTCCCTAAACAAGGATTCTATTGCTTTACGCCAGAAGGGTTAAGGCAAGAAGATTAATATTATTAATATTAATTCTCCAAAGCAAGGATACATGGAGTAACGCGCTTATAGAGCTTATATTGCTTCTATCTATTAACCTAAGGCTTTATTTGATCTCTCTATTGCCGCTTAACACCAGGAACCAACTAAGGATAACGTTCTTGCCCTAAATAAGCGTCTTTCCTAGCAAATAAACCATCTTAATTGGGGACTACTCTATATGCCTATTAATCTTCCCACCACTAAGCTCTTTGTATTTGTTAATAGATTGTTTGTAAATAACAAAGATTTTAGCTTCTAGCTAGGATATAAGATTATTATCGCAAACAAATCTACTAGAGAGAATGACTTTATAATCTACGGCAATTTTATCTACTAGAGCTTAACCAAGAGTAAATATATCACTTAAAGCGTTCTAGCGTCAGAGATATATAGAATGGTTAGCGGAGTTAATATAGCAATTGCAATTAGAACTACCCTAAAAATAATTATAGATTAACTTAAACTTCCTATTATCCCTATAATTGTATGTACCGACTTATATTCCCTCTATAAGTGTTTAGTCAAGCTTGGTACCACAAAGGAAAAGCGCCTTATAATCGACATTATAGCACTTTGGTAATCCTACGAGCGGTAAAAACTCTTTGAAATTTAATAAATTAATGGCTAAAACAACCCGGTAGATATAATAACAAAGGCAAACCTAAACAAGGCTCTAGAAACGTTTGTTAACACAAACACTCTATATATGCGAGTTAAAGGTTAGGTCAAAAGGGAGTAAGAGCGAGACTTCGTAATGATGCTGGAGCACACTACCTACGGTATTCTGCGGACCCTGACTTCAAGCCAGCCAATCAGGATTTTCCATGCCCGGCATAAAAAATCGCCATTGGCTTGCTTACAGTTAGCGCCTTAGCGGCCCTCGCGATATATCTTCCTACTACTCCCTAATAATTCTTTTTTGGTTTAAAGGCATTTGTGCAAGCCGTCACATATTACAATAGCAATAGTAAGTGAGGAGGATTGATATTTGTTATGCTAGTTAAGCGGTATATATATATAGGTGGCAACCATAAAAGAAGAATTGCCAGTGTTGGGAATATATCACGTGTCGCCGCGGCACTAGCGTGGCGAGGAGCCTTAAGCTCCTTGCCCTTCCTTATTCCAAACATATCAAGCTTTTAACCAACATCACTGTAACCTACTCGAGTAGCCGTTATTGGTGAGTCACCCTGTGTGACCAACAGATATTAAGCTTAGTAAAGATTTTAGCTCTACTTATTTGGGCTAGAGTCTTATTAAGTAAGGGTAGGGGGTAGCGGTCCTTGCGGGTTATATTATTAAGTTTACGGTAGTTAATGTAGAAATAAAGTCCTCTATTTAGCTTCTTGGTAAAGAAAATAGGCGAGTTAAAAGGGGCTTAACTAGGCTTAATAAAGCCCTTATTTAGGTTATTAATAAGGTACTACTTTGTAGCTTATAATTTGGCAGTAGACTATTAATAAAGGGGGCTATAACTAAGGGTGTCTTCCTTATCTGGCTTAATCTCAATCTTGTGGTTATAAGGTTGGTAAGGTGGGAGTATATTAGATGCTGCCTTGGAGAATATGTTCTTAAATTTCTAGTGTTAATAGGGTAGTTTCTGTTCTACTAGCTTTTTATCTATAAGCTTACTTTTCTATCCGCTAAGCTTGCTTTTCTTTTCCTTAATTATTTAATTAATTTTATATAAGCTAGTAGTAAAGGTAATAGTATTAGGTTAAACCAAGTTTTGGTAGAATCCTATGGCGCTAATATAGTAGATATTAACTGGGGGAAGGTCCGTATGTTTCTTTATAGACTTTTATTAGGCTATATTTTGTGGTATAGGGTTTGTAGTCTTCCTTAGCTTATATTCTATTTTTTATAAGTTGTTCTTTTAGTCTATTAGTTTAGTATAGCGTTTGGTATTCCTAGCCTTTCTTTATAGCTGCGTAGGGCCTAAGTTCTCTATAGGGGACTTAGCTAAGTTACTACTAATTTCCTAGATCTCTGGTATGGGTGGTGTAATATAGGTAGTCTAGGGGCGGTATAGTATATAAATCTGTTATGGATTAAGCTGTATATCTTTTTTAAAGGCCTAGTCTTTACGTATAGTATTAGTTTGGTAAATAGTATCAATCTAGGGCCGTATAAGGTTTTCTATTATAATACTAATTTCTTTTATAAAGGAAGGGGTTAGGGGTAGGGATTTGGGCTAGATAAGCCGTCTACTCTATATATTAAGCTGTAAGCCTAAATAGGCTAGCTATTTTCTTTTAAAGATTATATTATGGCTTTCTAGGTCTATAATAAGAAAGAGGATGTTATACTACCTTTGTCTATTAATATAGAGGTAGATCTGTAAGATAGTTATAATAGGTGGTCCTATTTATCTGTTATACCCGCAAATAGGAACTGGTTTAGGCAGTTCTTTAAGAGGCGCATTTAAAAAATTAGCTAGCTTTATGGCGCACTAGATATCTATTAAGGTAAAGATATTTGCTCCAGAGTTAGCTAAGGCAGAGGTTAAAACTTAATATCTATTATAAAATAAAGTATAAGGGATAGTGTAGCTTTTTTTACCAACTAGCTAATTTAGATTAATATATAATATATTAATTCCTTTTAACCCTAGAGAGGAGTCTTTTTTTAAGGTTTCTCTTTTTCTAACTCCATACTATTCTCTTAAATTAATAGAACCTTGCCCGTTTTTGCCTTTATTTGGTAATTTTTTATAAAATAGTCTTTCTAGCCGTATAAGAAGCAAGCTCCTTAATTACTAAGGGCCTATTTATAGGGGTTATTATATATAGGCTAAGTATACGCTAGACCTGTAGTAGGATTAGCTATATAGCTAGCTGCTAAATTAACGGCAGGCTGTATGGCTGGTGCTATAGGAGTTATAGATCGTGCTAAAGTGTTACGAGCTGTTTATATAGTGCTTATGGTTTAGTTTGGAGAGTTTCTAGCTTTATACCGCTTAGCTTATGCCTTAATTTAATAAAGGCCTTAGTTAATAGATAGGCAGTGGTCTATAAGTACCTTTAGCGTCTATATAGTAGTAAAAACTGGCAGTATAGCGCGCTGTAGGTCTAGGGTAAGCTTATTAAAGAGGTCCGGCATTAGGTCTTTATAGGGAATTTAGGCTTAACTAGCTAGATGCAGAAAGTAGGTCTAGAAGGCTAAAAAGGTCTCTATTATCTTTATATTAAGAGCTTTATAATTAAGGCGGGCGTTCTGTACCTTAAAGGGGTCCTTATAGATGGAAGATAAGTAGTTAATTATCTTGTTTCTAGAGAGGAAGGGATCTACTAAGTCCTAGGCGTATCGCGGATGTAGGTGCGTCTATGCGTCTCTACCGGTACGGCTAAAGACGTAGGCCATTTTAGCTTAAGTAGTGGGGAAGTAGTCTGTATTAACTTTAAGCTTATCCTGTAATTAAAGCTTCCAGTTATTAAATATAGGGTTAGTTCTGTCTGTAAGTAATAGGGGGTCTATAACCTTTGTGGACCGTAATAATGCTAATACTGTATATTGGGCTAGGGCCTTAAGGACTATAGTAAGTCTTTAGGTGTCTAATAACTTCTTACTAGGTATAGGGGTGTCTCTGGTTTTAAGTAGCTCTTAAAGCTGTTTAATTTTAGTATTAGCTGCTGCGAGCTCTTTCTAGGGGGTTGTAACGGCGACTGTTTTACTATTAGAGGTATTTACGGGTCCTATAGCGGCTTTGCCAGCTACTATATTTCTTAGTATAGTAGTAGGGGTATTAGGTAATTTCTAGTGTTTGTTTATTTTCTAGGGGTTCTGGTCTATACGTGTCCTATTTTTAGGTTTTACGTTCTATTTGTGTTTTTTTTGGTTTTTAGGTCTGTCCTATCCTTATAATCCTAGTAATGTCCTTAGGGGTCCTATTTTATGTCCTTGTCCTGTTTATGGTTTTGTAAATAGATATTTTTAAGTTCCTTTTTAGGAAGAAAGAGTAATAAAGAGCTTTGGATAATATTAGCAACTTAGTTAATTAAGGTATAAGCATGGTATAAGGGACGCGCAAGCCTATATAATTGGTAGTTTATAAACGAGGATCTAAAGCTAAAGAGAGGAAAGGAGAAGAAGAGTAGCGCCGCTTGATATTTTATGCGATCTTTGCGTCACGTGACCGCAATCTGCGGCAATTTGCTAGTACCGTAATACTGTCCGAGATTGTCTAAAACTGTCTACGATTGTCCTAAAACTGTCTGCGATTGTCCGCTACAATCCACTGCCATAATCTACTGTTTTCCACCAGCGCCGTAACAACAAGTCTTTAAGGAGGTATGGCCTCTAGGATTGGAGAGACTATATACTATAGGTACGTGCCTTTAGTATATAACTAACGGCTATCTAAGGGGTGTCCGGGGGTTGCCCTAAGGGCAACTTAAGGTAATCGCAATAATATTCCTTATATAGAAGTAGTATAAGTAGTAGACGGAGTAGTAGACAAAGTAGTAGATAGAGTAGTAGTAGAAGTAGTAAATAGAGTAGAAGTAAAAGTAGTATTAAGAGCTAAACTAAAGCTAAAGTAGTTGTTAAAATAATAGGCGAAGTAATAATTAAGTTATAGCTAAAGTAGTAAATATAGTAGTAATAGTAGTATTGTCGGGAATGAGGCAAGCGGTCGTTACGTGTCGCCGCGGCACTAGCGTGGCGAGAAGTCTTAAGCTTCTTGCCCTTCCTCATTTGAATAAAGAACATAAGCATACTAACTAACATCACTATAACCTACTCGAGTAGTTGTTATTGGTAAGTCACCCTATATAACCAACACTGATTAGTGGTTAAATATACAGTCAACTACAAAGCAGCTAGGTTTTTAAATAGAAGAGACAGTCTTATGTAGGGGTGCTATATGCGCTCATATAGAATGGATCCTGGCGATACTATGCTACCTTAAACTTGCGGAAAACTAGTAATAGAAGTGTCACTAAGTACTAGGAAATACCAAGTTGCGTCTATTATACAGAACAACCACGTTTATAAAGATTTGGTTAAGTACTTTAGGTTAGAAGTATTACTGAACCTAGGGTCCCAAGTTAACGTCTAAAACGTGTTAAAACAACCATCTTAATACCTTTGGTGTACCTTTACAGACCATAGGATTACAATTACTACCTAACTATATGTTAAATAACCTTTATTTTCCTTAATCTTTTTATTAAAACGCGTTAAACAACCCTTAATAATAGCTATTATGGCGTTAACCTACCTAAAGAAGTATAAGGACGATATTAACCTAAAGATATAGAAAACCGATATAATTAACCTTAAAGATGTTAATTAATAAGATTTAAACGGATTCTTATTATACCGCATAGCACACTATAAAGATAGTGAATATAACGACACCATGCTATAGTACTGTGTGAGGAAGGACTTTATTAGATGGACAAAGGGAACATAGACTCCTGTAAAGAAGGATATTATATAAGACTTTTATAACTTCTTATGGAAGTATAGAGTGTTTGTACCTATAAATAGGGGTACTATTAGAGACAATATTTAGGAGTAGGTTATTAATATAAAAGAAGAGCATAAATGGACTCTATAAGAGATTAAGCACTAACTATATATTATAAGGAAGCTTAACTCACAATAGAATTTAAGTAATACACCTCTAAAGACAAATCTACCTCCGCCTTTAACTTCTCTATATCCAATCCAACCTATAACTTTAGCTTTAAATACTATACCCTAACAAGAGCAGGCATAGGATCCTATTGCTTTACAATTTAATAACCTTTAGACTCTACTGACTAGACCTATGTCCCCACTACAGCCTATAATATAACTCCTACCTCCTCTATCTTAATCTTAAATTAGAGGCAGTTTAAAATTGCTTATAGAGCTTGTAAAGCTCTATTCAGATTAGGAGAAGAAGTTTAGTAGGAAATTATATAATATTCTCAATTTAAAACTACGCATCTTTTATAACTGTTGCTAGAAGGTAGGAATAGAGTCTAATTAATACTATAATGCCTATTCTGTTATGCTTAAGGGCCAAGCTAGTACCTTCTATTATAATTATTTGGTAGGAAAAGGATATAATTTCGACTGTATAATATATAAGTTAAGATGCCACTTTAAAACAGAAGAGAATAAGCAGCAGTATATATTAGAATGGAGAGAGACTACCTTTTTAAGGATCATTACTATAAACCTAGGTATCCCTTGGCTTGATTATCTTTAAAAGCTCTTTAATCAACTTTAGATAATTTAGTGTGGTTTATCCAAATTATATTAAGAGGATTTTAGCCTACGTGATTAAGTTATTAGTGTATACTAAGGCGTTAAAAAATATAACCTTACTCTCTTTAATTCTGCAAATACTTATAAAGGAGTGTATGCTTAATTAAGATCTTCTATTAGCACCGCTCTACGCTCTTAAGAAGTATAGCAATTTAACGCCTAACTCTAACCTACTTTAATCAACCCGCTTAACCAATATGATTATAACTGGACTAATTAAACATATAGTGGCCGTAATAGGCAATATGGTAGAGGGTACAATTAATAACTATAAGGCAAAGGTGGAGGTCCTTATAGAGGTTCATTCCAAAGTAATTATTAAAAGAAGTGCTACGTTTATAAGAAACCAAATTACTAGTTAACTAGGCATTCTCTTAATAAGTAAAAGGAGGCATATAATAAGTTTTGCTAGAGTGTAATAAATGTTAGAAATTATAAGGTTACTATGGCCTACTTCTAAAGCTTCCTAGTTTAATATAAAGGCATAGAAGATCTTAAGGGTGAGGTTAATAAGGCTGAATAGCTCCTTATAGATATGGAAATTAAGGACTACTCTCCTAGTTAATACTTTACTAAGTATAGTAAGGTAGATGGTATATAAACTATTACTATTCTTAATAACCAATCTACGCTCCATGCTATTATAAAGTTAGATATTTTTAATAAGCTAAAGGAGAGTTCTATGTTCTCCCTTAATAATAGATACTTGGTGAACGTCTTCTATAGTATTATACTAGATACTAAAGCCGCAGGAGTATCTATAGCAGGAGAACCTTAAGTTCGAGCTCTTTAGCAGCTTAATAGCTCTGTTTAGATCAACCAATTAACGGCAGGCTAATATATAATTTGTTTTAGCAAGGGTACTGTAATCTTTTTTAGCACAATTAGGGTCCAAACCCCCTTAGGGTATATTACTTTCTACGTTATTCCTACAAACACCTTATTTCTATTTTACATTAGAGATATAGATAAATTAGGCGTTAAGCTTAATAACCTTAAGAATGTACTTATTTAGGGAGATAATCGGGTGCCTGTTATATATAAGTAGGGTCACCCCTAGTTGCTCCTTTATTAACTAGAAAAGAGTATTACTTAGAGCCACTTAACTAAGTTAGAGTTATGCCAACTATATTATTATTTTGGCTACCTATCCGTTTATTAATTACCTAGGGTTCTTTAATAAGTAGGTTATAAAGTTAAGGTTAAGGCAATTAAGCATTTTATAAAGTACTGCTATTACTGCTAAATGAACCAGAAGTCCCCTGGCCGATTTAAGTTTACCCTTAAAAATAACTATAACTTCAACTTCTGTATTATTATTAATGTTATATATTTTAGCGGCAAGCTAGTACTCTAAGTTGTTAACTTCTTAACCTCCTTTTAAGCCGCATGTTTCTTAAAGGATATATTAGCTAGGAATATATAGGATACCCTTTAATTATGCTAGATTAATGTCTACCTAGGACCCCCTAATTAAATTGTCTATAATATAGGAAAGAACTTCTTATCTATAGAGTTTTAATAACAGATAAAGGCAATGGCAATTAAGGTTAAGGAAGTCCCTATTAAGGCATATAATAGTGTTAGAAAAGTAGAGTAATATTACGCACTATTACGCCGCGTATATAAGATTATCTCTTTAGAACTAGAGGATGCTAGTAAAGAACTTACCTTATAAATGGCTATTAAAGCTATTAATAATTCCGCTGGCCTGGATAGACTTATACCTATATTGCTAGTCTTTAGCGCCTACCCTTAAATAACTAATAATTCTCCACTATTTCCCTCCGTTGTGTAATAAGCTAAGGCTATTTATAAGGCAATAAAGGAGGTCTAACGTCTCTACGCTATACGCTAGGTTAACAATATACTAGGAATAAGAAATAGCCCAAATACCTAAACTATACTTAATCTGCCACTCCAGTTTAAGGTACGCGTATGGCGTAAAAAGGGAGGATGGTTAGGCCTATATTAACTTATTATAATTAATAGTTAAACTTATATTATTTAGATGCCTTACAGACCCACTTAATTCCATTTAACTATTATTAAGCCTTACTATAAAGATAATAGTTTTAAGCCTTTATAGGATGCCCTAAAAGATACCCTAAAGGAGAATTATAATTAATATACTCTAGAAGGCGACTACAATTCTAATATAATTGTAGTAGATGTGCCGTAACTATAACGCGGTAGAGGTCGCCTAAAGGGATTATAAAATTACCAACATCTTATTAATTTTAAAGAGCAATTTATTACCACTATTAAGAGTAGAGATAAGTTATTAATGGCCTTTATAATAGCTAAAGAGAAGGCTAACTTTAAGCTTATAAAACAGCTTTAAAAGGAAGGCTATATTATAACTTTAGGAGCCCCTTTCTAAGCATCTAATAAGTAGGAGATTGACAGTCTTATTATAAAAGGAGTTTTTAAATTTAAGAAATATAACCCTACTAAGTTTAATAGAGTTTATATATTTAAGTTAAGAATAGTTAATAAGATTAAAGGCAAAGCTACTAATACCCCATTTAAGAAGTTAAGGCTAGTTATTTAAGGCTATAATAATAACGGTAAGGAAGTAATCCTTATATAATCCCCTATAATTTAACAAGCTAGTTAGTAAGTTATTATTACGCTAGCTCCCTCCTTAATAAAGAATAGAATAGCGGTTTATTTATAAGATATTACTTAGGCCTATACCCAATTAGAGACGCGCCTTTAGCGCTTAATACTAGCATATCTTCTAGAGTAAATTCGCCACCAATATCCTAAAGATATAATTATAGTTATACTTAAGCCATTATATGGAATCGCAGAGGTAGGAACTTACTAGTAGGCTACCTATAGTAAGCACCATAAAGAGAAGCTTTTAATAACTACTTCTATATTTAACCCCTGCTTCCTTATTACAACTATAGGAACTCTATTTAGAATTATCAGTATACAAACTAATAATATAATTATTGTTGGTTACACAAGGGGATATCACGTAGTTACGGTTCGTAGATAGTATAATGGTTGTTCTTCTTCTTTTTAATAGGAATAAGGAAAGGGGTAAGGAACTTAAGGTTCCTTACCACGCTAGGGCCACGTCAGTACATAACAGCAACATGCCTGGCGTAATAGCAGCTTACCTTATTCCCAATACTAGCAACTCTTCTTTTTGTAGTTGCCATCTATATATAGACAAACAGACAGGATGCGACAATACTAGATAGTGTACAACAATACCAAACAATATGCGACAATACTAAACAATATACGACAATACCAAACAATATACGGCAATACCAAACAATATGCGACAATATACGACAATATAGCAGTTAGCAGATAACGCAAAGACAGGTGGGCCGCCAAGGCGCTAGTAGTAAGCGAGCCAATAGCGATTTTCTATCCCAGGGATAGAAAATCCTAATTAGCTGGTTTAAGTCAGGGTCTATAGAATATCATACTCCTACTCCCTTTTAACCTAATCTTTAACTCATACACGTAGAGTATTTGTATTAACAAACGTTTCTAGAGCCTTATTTAGGTTTGCCTTCATTATTACGTCTACTAGGTTATCTTAACCGTTAATCTATTAAATCTTAAAGAGTTTTTGCCGTTTATAGGATTAACAAAGTGCTATAATATCAATTATAAGGCGCTTCTCCTTTGTAGTACCAAGCTTAACCAAGCACTTATAGAGGGAGTATAAATCGGTGCATATAATTATAGGGATAATAGGAAGTTCGAGTCAATCTATAATTATTTTTAGGGTAGTTCCAATTGCAATTACTATATTAACTCCACCAACCATTCCATATATCTCTGACGCTAAAACACTTCGGGTAACGCGCTTGCTCTTAGTTAAGCTCCAATAGATAAGGTTGCCATAGATTATAAAGTCATTCTCTCCAGTAAACTCATTCGCGATAATAATCTTATATCCTAGCTAGGAGCTAAAATCTTTATTATTTATAAACGATCCATCAATAAATACAAAGAGCTTAGCGGTGGGAAGATTAATAGGCACGTAGTGTAGGCCCTAGTTAAGATAGTTTATTTGCCAGAAAAGGCGTTTATTTAGGGCAAGAACATTATCCTTAGTTGGTTCCTAGTATTGGGCGGCAATAGAGAGATTGAATAAAGCCTTAGGTTAATAGATAGAAGCAACATAAGCTCTATAAGCGCGTTGCTCCACATATCCTTGCTTTGGAGAATTAGCGTTAATAACATTAATCTTCTTACCTTAACCCTTCTGGCGCAGAGCAATAGAATCCTCATTTAGGGAGAGAATGCATCCGTTAAAGAGTAATGGTGTTATTAAACTAAGCTTTTCCTTTAGCTTTGCTATAAGATTTGCCTTTACTAGCTCATCTTCTTTAAGAGCTGAGAATTAGTCGTCTCCTAAGATAATTATATTATTAGTTTATATGCCAACAATTCCAAATAGAGTTCCCGTAGTTATAATAAGGAAGCAGGGATTAAATATAGAAGTAGTTATCAAAAGCTTCTCTTTATAGTGCTTGCTGTAGGTAGCCTACCAGTAAGTTCCTACCTCTGCAATCCTATATAATGGCTTAAACACAACTATAATCGTATCTTTAGGATACTGGTAGCAAATTTGCTCTAAAAGGTATGCCAATATTAAGCACTAAAGGTGCGTCTCTAATTAGGTATAGGCTTAAGTAATATCTTATAAATAAACCGCCATTCTATTCTTTATTAAGGAGGGAGCTAGCGTAACAATAACTCACTAACTAGCTCGTTAAATTGTGGGAGACTATATAAGAATCACCTCCTTACCATTATCATTGTAGCCTTAGATAACAAGCCTTAATTTCTTAAATAGGGCATTAGTAGCTTTGCCCTTAATTTCATTAACTATTCTTAACTTAAAGATGCGAACTCCATTAAACTTAATAGGGTCATACTTCTTAAATTTAAAGACTCCTCTTATAATAAGACCCTCGATCTCCTGCTTATTAGATACTTAGAAAGGAGCTCCTAGAGTTATAATACAACCTTCCTTTTAAAGCTATTTTGTGAGTTTGAAGTCATCCTTCTCCTTAGCTGTTATAAAGGCCATTAATAACTCAACTCTATTTTTAATAGCGGTAATAAATTGCTCTTTAAAATCAACAAGATATTGGCGATTTTATAATCCCTTTAGGCGACCTCTACCGCGTCATAGTTATAGCGCATCTACTAATATTATATTAGGATTATAGTCGCCTTCTAGAGCACGTTAATTATGGTTCTCCTCTAAGGTATCTTCTAGGGTATCCTGTAAAGACTCAGAACTATTATCTTTATAGTAAGGCTTAATAATAGTTAAACGGAATTAAGTGGGTCCATAAGGCATTTAAATAGTACAAGTCTAGCCATCAATTGTAATAAGTTAATATAGGCCTAACCATCCTCCCTTTTTACGCCATACGCGTACCTCAGACTGGAGTGGCAGATTAAGCATAGTTAAGGTATTTAGGCCATTTCTTATTCCTAGTGCGTCGTTAACTTGGCGTGTAGCGTAGAGACATTATACCTCCTTCATTGCCTTGCGAATAGCCTTAGCTCGTTGCATAATGGAGGGAGATAGTAGAGAATCGTCAGTTATTTAAGGGTAGGCGCCAAAGACTAGCAATATGGGTATAAATCCATCTAGGCCAGCAGAATCGTTAATAGCTTTAACAGCTATTTACAAAGTAAGTTCTTTACTAGCATCCTCTAGTTCTAAAAAGATAATCTCATATATACAGCGTAATGGCGTGTAATATCGCTCCACTTTTCCAATACTATTATATGCCTTAATAGGGACTTCCTTAACCTTAATTGCCATTGCCTTTATTTATTATTAAAACTCTACAGATAAGAAGTTCTTTCCTATATTATAGACGATTTAATTAGGGGGTTCTAGGTAGACATTAATCTAGTATAACTAAAGGGTATCCTATGCGTTCCTAGCTAACATATCCTTTAAGAATTATACGGCTTAGAAGGAGGTTAAGAAGTTAACAACTTAGAGTACTAGCTTACCGCTAAGATACATAACGTTAACAATAATACAGAAGTTAAAGTCGTAGTTATCTTTAAGGGTGAACTTAAATCGGCCAGGGGACTTCTAGTTCATTTAGCAGTAATAGCAGTACTTTATAAAATGCTTAATTGCCTTAACCTCAACTTTATAGCCTACTCGCTAAAGAACCCTAAGCAATTAATAAACGGATAGGTGGCCAAAACAACGGTGCAGTTAGCATAATTCTAACTTAGTTAAGTGGCTTTAAGCAACACTCTTTTCTAGTTAATAAAGGAGCAACTAGGGGTAACCCTACTTATATATAACAGGCACCCAATTGTCTCCCTAAATAAGTATATTCTTAAGGTTGTTAAGCCTGACGCCTAACTTATCCATATCTTTAATACAAAATAGAAACGGAGTGTTCATAGGAACAATATAAAAAGTAATATATCCTAAGGGGGTTTAGACCCTAATTGTGCTAAAAGAGATTATAGTACCTTTACCAAAGCGAATTATATGTTGGCCTACCGTTAATTAGTTAATCTAAACAGAGCTATTAAGCTGCTAAAGGGCTTAAACTTAAGGTTCTCCTACTATAGATACTCCTACGGCTCCAGTATCCGGCATAATACTATAGAAGACGTTCGCCGAGTATCTATTATTAAAGGAAAACGCGGAGCTCTCCTTTAGCTCATTAAAGATATCTAACTTCGTAATAAAATAGAGTATAGATTAGTCATTAAGAACACCAATAGTTTGTATACCATTTACCTCACCATACTCAGTAAAGTATTGGTTAGGAGAGTAGTCCTTAATTTCCATATCTATAAGGAGCTATTTGACCTTATTAACCTCACCCTTAAGGTCTTCTACGCCTTCGTATTAAACCAGGAAGCTTTAGAAGTAGGCCATAGTAACTTTACAATTTCTAACATTTCTTACACTCTAACGGAACTTATTATATACCTCTTTTCGCTTATTAAGGGAGTATCTAGTTAACTAGCACTTTAGCTTCTTACAAACATAGCACTTCTTCTAGCAATTACTTTAAAATAAACCTCCACAAGGACCTCCACAGTTGCCTTATAGTTAACGTTGATTGTACCCTCTTCTATATTCCCTACCACGGCCACCATATGTTCGATCAGTCCAGTTGTGATTATATTAGTCGGGAATACTTATTTAGGTAGGGTTTTTGGTATAGAGCTGTTAAAATTCTTATATTTGCATCACAGTACCTATAGCAGAGCGTAGCTTAGCACATACTCCTTTAAACGTATTCACAGGTTTGTATAGCGCCAAGTTGCACTTAGGAACGCTATAGCATACTAAAATAACCTGGTCCCTTAGGCTGTTCTCGTTTTAGTAGGTTTCAGTAAGGCCACATTAGATTTTCTAGAGTTTATTAAAGAGTAGTTAAAGGCACTCTAAATAAGTCTTTATTGGGTTGGAAGCAATAACTCTCTAGAACATAATCTCTTGCCATTTGGATATATAAAGTTGGCAATTCTCATTAGTCTTAAAGTAGGCTCTAGTAAGCTAAAGCATTTTATTAAAGCTATAGTTTTTACCCATAATATAGTCGTAATAGAATATTACTGCCCATCCCTTTAACATAATAGAGAAAGCGTAATAGTACTAATAGCGTTAAATTCCAACCTTATTGCAACAGTCATAAAAGACCTATAGTTTTGCTCTAAGCATATTATATAGTTCTCCTCCAAACTTCTTCTCTTCGTCCGAATATACCTTTATCAGATTCGTAACTTCTTGTAATAAAGGCTCACCGGTTAGCTAGAGTAGAGGAGGTGGAGGCGGAGTAACTCTAAGTAGGAGGGCACCTCTAGGTAGGAGAGCAGCTCTAGGTAGGGGGTCAGCGTTCTAGGGGTTTTAATATAAATTAAAGTTACCTTCTGAAGAATATGGGTTGTTTTTAGGTTTCTATAGTTAATGTATAATCTCAGCTTCCGTCCATATTAGTTCTTCTATACTAGTAATAACGGCCTAAATATTACTAGTAATTGGGTTACCATTCTCAGCAACATATACCCTATTCCTATGGAGGAAGTCTCAAAAATCCCAAACAATATTAACGTTGCCAAGTGCCTAGGTATCAGCAGTCCATCCTATAAAATCCTCCCTAAAATACTCCTATAGTTATAAATCGGCGTAGCATCTATTTCAGTAGAATATAATATGGTGTAGGAGAAAGCCGTTAACTTATTTTACGGTACAAGTTGTTGTATTAAAGGCGAATTCGTCCTAATCTTTATCAATAAGTTTCGCGTGCTTAGCTACCCCTAGTGGTAAGAAGTCTTTCCAGTTATTTAAAATAGGCGTAGCCATATTTTCAGAGGGAGGGAAGTGTTATTAGTGTAGGGATTATTATTTGGTACGCGTTCGTAATATATATTTGTTGTTTAGTATGCATTTATAACAAGAATTTGCGATTATAGGGCTCAGGACCAGTTCTGGCCTTAAATCGCGAAGACTCGTAAAGCGTATTGTTCTGCGTAATGGACGCAAGAATCCATAATCTCAAAAAGGCTCAGGACCAGTTCTAGCCTTTTAGATCCTTAGATTCATAGAAGAGTTCTATTTAAGGTTTAGGACCAGTTCTAACCTTAAAAGACAGCTTCCTCTAGCATAAGTAGCACTGGTACAGTAGCTTGTCTCTTCTTAGTGATACCTAGCTGTTCTGTAGTATAACAGTAAAGTTAACCACTAATCAGTATTGGTTACACAAGGGGATATCACGTAGCTACGGTTCGTAGATAGTATAATAGTTGTTCTTCTTCTTTTTAATAGAAATAAGGAAAGGGGTAAGGAACTTAAGGTTCCTCACCACGCTAGGGCCACGTCAGCACGTGACGGCAACATACCTAGCGTGACGGCAGCTTGCCTCATTCCCGACAATTATCTTAGGAGATAACCAATTTTTAGCTCTTAAAGAAGATAAGCTAGTAAAGGTAAATCTTATAGCAAAGCTAAAGGAAAAGCTTAATTTAATAACACTATTACTCTTTAATAGATGCATCCTCTCTAGGAACAAGGATTCCATTATATTACGCCAAAAGGGCTAAGGCAAGAAGATTAACATTATTAATATTAATTCCCTAAAGCAAGGATATATGGAGCAACGCGCTTATAGAGCGTATATTGCTTCTATCTGTTAACTTAAGGCTTCCTTTAATCTCTTTATTGCCGCCTAATACTAGGAACTAACTAAGGATAACGTTCTTACCCTAAATAAGCGTCTTTCCTAGCAAATAAACTATCTGAATTAGGGACTACTCTATATACCTATTAATCTTCCCACCGCTAAGCTCTTTATATTTATTAATGGATTGTTTATAAATAATAAAGATTTTAGCTCCCAGTTAGGATATAAGATTATTATTACAAACAAATCTACTAGAGAGAATAACTTTATAATTTATAGCAATCTTACCTATTAGAGCTTAACTAAGAGCAAGTATATTACTTAAAGTATTCTAGCGTTAGAGATATATGGAATGGTTAGCGGAGTTAATATAGCAGTCGCAATTAGAACTACCCTAAAAATGATTATAGATCGACTCGCACTTCCTACTATCCTTATAATTGTGTATACTAACTCATACTCCCTCTATAAGTGTTTAGTTAAGCTTGGTACTATAAAGGAGAAGCGCCTTATAATTAATATTATAGCACTTTAGCAATTCTATAAATAGCAAAAACTCTTTAAGATTTAATAAATTAATAGCCAAGATAACCTAGTAGATATAATAATAAAGGTAAACCCAAATAAGGCTCTAGAAACATTTATTAACACAAACACTTTATATATATAAGTTAAAGGTTAGGTTAAAAGGGAGTAGGAGTATAATAATCTACAGACCCTAATTCCAACTAGCTAATTAGGATTTTCCATCCCTAGGATGGAAAATTGCTATTGGCTTGCTTATAACTAGCGCCTTAGCGGCACTAATATAACGTCTAACTATAACTCCTAAGCAAGAAAGCGCTATATATTAAGAGGCAAATTTTGGGATAATAAGACTTATATTACAATGGCAATAGTAAGTAAGGAGGATTAATATTTGGTACGCTAGTTAAGCAGTATTTATATATAGATGGCAACCACAAAAGAAGAGTTGCTAGTGTTGGGAATGAGGCAAGCGGTCGTTACGTGTCGCCGCGGCACTAGCGTGGCGAGGAGTCTTAAGCTCCTCGCCCTTCCTTATTTAAATAAAGAACATAAGCATACTAACTAACATCACTGTAACCTACTTGAGTAGTCGTTATTAGTGAGTCACCCTGTGTGACCAACAAGTATAAATAGTAATAAACGTAAATAATAGCTAAAATAGTACTTATAATAAACGTAAATATAAAAGTGGAAATAAAACTAGTAATAAAAAACTAGTAAAGCTAAATCTAAAGCTATAGTAATGGTGGAGGTAATAATAAAAATAAAAATTAAGTAATAGCTAAAGCGGCTAGAATAGTAGCTAGAGTAGTAGACTAAAAAGTAATTTCTAAAATCTCTTATAACTCCTTAACCTCTTAGCTATATAATTTAAATTTTATATATAAATATTTCTTATCTTAATTATTAATTAAATAATAAATAAAAAGCTTTAGTTTATATAAATAGCTTTTTATATACTATATTTAATATATATAAGCCTATATTATTCGTTTATTTAAAAATATTAAAAATATTAGCTTATTAACCATTTAAATTTAATACTTTTATAACGCTTCTATATATTTAGCAGTATTAATTGTTATATTATTATACCTTTTTTTTTTTAAAAAAAATTCTTATATTAATAGCTATTAAGGTAGTATATAAGGATAAAGCCTAATTTTAAGATAAAACACTTAATTAAGTTTTATAAGGAGATTAATAAATAAGTAGAGTAAATAAAATAAAATAAAAACTTAAACTCTTTTTATAATATATATAACCTTAAGCCTTCTATATATAATAAGAAATAAACTAAAATAACTAAAAGGCGTTTAATATTACGGACGCTTTAAGTACGATGTTATAACTACTTAGAGAGGAGTCGCAGGAAGCTAGTTAGTTAATATAGGCATGGTTTAAGATGGATCCGGTGGAACCATATAATAAGGAATAGTAAGCGAGTCACATGATATTATACGCAGTATACGGCCATATATAACACGTATAACACGTACCTTACATATAAGAGAGGATTTCTTAGGTGTATGGTTGTGTATTTAAAGGACCTTAGTCCCTACTATAGATAGTTCTCTTCTTGTAGTAAATTTTAGAATATAATTAGAGTTAATCTGTTAGGCAACCACTCCACCAGTTATTATTACATTGTTGTTTTTGTTCTTACCTATATACCTAGCCCAATAATAGAACCTACCGTAGTTTAAGCTATAAGGTTCCGTTACACATTTACTACCAAGGTTATAGTATTTAAATAAGATCGAATAATATGCCACTAAGAGTAGTACCAGTTATGACGGTGTTGACGGCAGCCATAACCTCAGGGCCAGGTGATACTAGTATAGATAATAGGGATTCTTAAGTAGTTACGCGAGGTTAGTTATAGGAAATAGTTAATCACTTATAAGATAATAGTAGGATACTTAAAGAACGCATTAATGGAATTAGAGTAGTAAAGATTAAGTTACCTTTAATTAAATAATTCTTAGGAGAGAAGTTAAAGCTTAAGGGATTTCTTACGCAAATGCACTTTAAGGTAGTA
>Ga0307507_10005794_pt1 | contig 19835 bp, 28 predicted proteins | sample 7_EM_MG_FD_207223 | JGI IMG/M metagenome (GOLD analysis project Ga0307507, IMG submission 207223) | Populus trichocarpa ectomycorrhiza microbial communities from riparian zone in the Pacific Northwest, United States - 7_EM | ecosystem: Host-associated > Plants > Roots > Unclassified | place...
TTTTTTGTATCTCTAATTTATAGCACATTGTCTTTATTTTCTTTAGGTAGGAAAGCTAAAGTGATTTCCTAAGGCTTAGCTTCTCGTGGTAATACAATATCAGAGGTGTCTTTCCTGTGTGACAAGCTCGACTGGTCGAGCTCGTGATCATTTTCCCGCACGTGACTTTCTGACTTTAATTTGTATTAAGTGGTACTACAGGGACTTATTGGTAAAAATGCTAAAATTCGCATTTTTAGGAGTGTATGGTTACACTCCGTATCAACGAGTGACAGACAATGTTGAGGTGAGCGATATCATTCCCCTCCCTCCTCACGTTTCTTTTTTTCATACAAAAATCAGAGGCGATGTCGCCGATGGCAGCATATCAACCAACAACGGACAAATGACGACGAAGAGCGGCAACGAACCATGACCGCCAATGCCCACAATCCCAAAGACAATGCCGAACCATGACCGCGCGACGGCAAACGACGACCACCAACAATGATGAACAATTCTCACCAAAGCATTCTTTCTTTTTGATTCGTTAGGTTGTTAAATTGGTAGATTACAATAGTACTACATGTTTCTGTGCAGTACTGTCATACCAAACAGAGATTTTGACATGAATATAGTGTGGTCCAATAACTCAGAAATTGGGATTGTGGCCCTATAATGAAATTGTGATAAATTATGGTAAATTTGTGGCACCATTTGTGGTGCCACAAATGATTGTGGTGGGTGAATCGCCACCGCAAGTTTAATGTCCCCACCTTTGTTTGTGGGAGTGTGGCTGGGTGTGGTTTGCGTGAGAAGCGTGGTGCCACACCTGCCACACGTGATGTGATTTTCCTGATGTTACCATTTACAAGAATAGAAATTTTAGGATCAATTATCATTTGCGCATTCAAGGCAATCTCAAATGACAGTATCTCAGGAACTACACTAGTGATGAGCACAGGTAACCCCAGGGTCATTTTTGGCTGACCCCCGACCCATACCCTTTAAAACCCGTAACCCCGCATACGGGTACAGGTAATTAGCGGGTATGGGTATGGGTCTCATGAGGGTTGAGCAGGTATGAAACCTGTGAAGGGTAGCCCCCAGGGTCAAGGTTAAATTAGTAAATATTGTTGTACAAGGAATGACTAAGTACTAAGTAGTTGAATGTCAAATGGGAGACTAGGAGAGAGGGGGGTGAGTACAGTGAACGTGGACCAAGGACAGAAGCACTGCCTGGAGACAAGGAGAGAAAAAGGGGGGGGGTGAGTATGGCGAACATGGATAAAGGACAAAAGCATGCACAAACGGAAGACATGAGTATGGTGAATGTGGATGAAGGATGAAAGCACGCACAAACAGGAGACGTGAGTATGGTGAATGTGGACAAAGGACAGAAGCGCTGCCTGGAGACGAGGAGAGAAAGGGGGGGTGGGTACAGCAAATGTGGATGAAGGACAAAAGCACACACAAACAGGAGACTAGAGAAAGGGGCAGGTGAGTACAGCAAATGCAGAGGCAACGCCGTCTAGATGACGTGGCATGTCATCTTCACCATATGTTGGCCGAGATGGCTGGCATATGGGGCCTGTGACATGGCGTTGCCACATTGTCATCGCCTTTGGCATGCACAGTGGTGGAGGGTGGTCAAACGACAATTGCAAGAGGTGGGTGGTGGTTGGCGATGGTGGTGACGGAGCAGGGGTGGTTGCAATGATGGTGGTTGTTGAGAAGAAAAAGTTTGTTTGTTGTTTCAACACATTTGTGATGTGACAAACACCAACAAATATCACGGGACTTACTCACAGGTAACAGTGAGGGTATACCCTTACCCTCACTCAAGGGTAGGGGTTCATGTGGGGTCAGACATTCCATACCCTGACCCCTACCTTCCAAACCCTTACCCTCGTACCCCTGGGGTTTCTAAAACCCTTGCTCAACACTAAACTACACTCCATTCAGTCTTTTGCTTCAAGTGTAAGCCACATTCTTGACATCTACATTGTACTAACTGACCATCACACTGAATCCAGTCACTTACAGATGAAAATTGGTCTGTTCCATTTGAATCAAAAATGATTGTGAAGGCATTGGATTAAATTGCATATTTGCAGAAGGGTGGAGCTCACATAGAAATTTAGGAACTCTGACAATTAACTCTGTCAAAAATACATCATATAGCAGTTGATGGAGTGATACAAAGGTACCCCAAGCAAAGTTTTGTGGAACTTGGCACTTGCATCAGTAGAATCACAAGTCTGCTTTCAGCTGCTTTCAACGCTTTTGAAAGCATAAAAGCGAGAAAGTGTTTCCGCTTTAGGAATCCCAGTCCATATTGTTTGAAAAGCAATTTCAGCTTTCCAAAGTGGCAAAAGTGGGTAAATCGGATTGGGAAGTGGTCATAAAAGAGGTTGAAAAGAGATATAAAAGACTGTAGAAATGCTTGAAAAAGACAATAGAATTTCGAAACATTGATAAAAATGATAGACTACCATCGCCAGTCCTGATCAATCCTCCAACAAATCCTCATCATCATCCACCAGCTCAAAATCAGGTTTGCTCTCAGAAGCTGTGGCAGCGCCGAAATAGTTGTTCACTTCTGCTTTGAGGAGGAAACCATGGCTCTGATGATCTTCTCCCACTGCTTGTCACCTAACTTGAGAACAACCTTGACTATGCTTGACTATGCTTGATGTTGTCTTGATTTTTTGCTCCTTACCCTTGTGGCACCAGATCGTGTCCCCCCAGTTGTCCCTTGAGAAGTCGCCCAGAGGTTGAGGTGCCTTTACTTCTTCCCCACTAATGTAGAATCCAATTGCTTGTTTAATCTAATAAATCATGTGAAGCAATCAGAAAGGGTACCTTACGAAAGCTTACAGCTTGTATGGTAAGGACCACGGCACTGATAGGTTTGTTTGTGGAGCATACAGCAGGGCTTATCTGAGATATACTCAAAAAGTGCAGGCCTAGTACTGCTGAAACAATAGCTGACTGAAATATACCCTGATACCAGCCATTTGATCAATACCATAAGATCGAAAGTAAAACAAGTATGGCATACCTTAGTAACTGGATTACCACCACTCCCCTAGGGAATGTCACAGGCTACCCTGGGGTTTTCTAGAGTAACCCATGCCCGTACCTGTCAAAACCCGTACCTGCATCCATGGGCATGGGTTTTTGCTGGTACGGGTCAGGGGTTTACAAAAACCCATGGGTATCCCAACCCACACAGGTTTATGGCTCCAGACATGACCAATGAACCTCACAAGAGCAGTGCAAGTGTCAATTGACACTGCCGTGCAGCCTTGCGAGGATCGGAAGGTCAGGGGAATGGTAACTGGGGTGCAGAGCATGCACCCCAGTGTGGGTGATTGGGATGGATGTTCCATGTCATTTGGCAGGTCATTTGTGGGTGGTCATGCAAGCTTTGTGTGATGGGCAGTCATTGTTTGTGAGAGGTTGAAGTGGGTGCTCCTCGTCATTCATTGGTTTTGAGGGCATGCAGTTGTTGTTGTTTGTGGGTGGTCATCCCCGTTTCGTGTTGTGGAGGGCAGTCATTGTTTGTGGGTGGTTGGAGTAAGTGGGCAGTTGTCATCGTTCATGCCCATTTTGTGCTGTTGTTCATGGGCATGAGGGATGGGGGCTCCTTGTTTTTCATGTGTGGTCGTGCCCATTTCTTGTCATGGTGGGCAGTCATCATTTGTGGGTGGTTGGAGTGAGTGCTCCTTGTCACTGGTGGGCTTTTGTGGGTTATGGGTGGGTTTGTTTGTGGGTGGCCAGGGTTTTGTCTTGATGGTGGGCAGTTCATGTCATTTGTGGGCGGTCGTGCCCATTTTGTGTGGTGGGTGGTCGTGGTTCATGGGCTATTGGGGTGGATGTCCCACATTGTTAGTGGGTCAGCTGTGGTTGTTCATGGGTGGTTGTACTCATTTTGTATTGTGGTGGGCGATGGTTGTGGGTGGGTGTGCTCCTCGTCATTCATGGATTTTGACAGGGGGGAGTTGTGGTTGTTCGTGGGCGGTCATGCCCGTTTCGTGGCATGGTGGGTGATCATTGTTGGTGGGTGGTTGGTGCAGTGTGGTTGAGTCACACATGGTTTCAAAACCCATGAGACTAACCAGAAAAACCTGGGAACCCATGTCATGGGTACAGGTTAGGCTGGGGTTACAAATACCCAAACTGCACCCGCCACCACCCACGATGCCAACCTGCATGGGTTTATAAACCCATGACATTCCCTACACTCCCCTCCTCCACATCCTCATAGGCAAGGTAGTAGTAGGGTTGCTGCCAATCAGAACCTCATATGGCCCAAGTGCACCACACAGCCCTATGTTCCTTTGTGTTCTCGGGTAACTGAGGAAAAAGGACTTTTGAAAGATAGTCGACAGTGCCTTTTGCAAACTTATTGCACCAGGAAGACATGCAGTCATCAATCTAGAGCCATGGTATCAACTGAACAGGAATCATCAAACAACAAACATACCAGCTTGGTGATGACATGATACAAAAACCCGTCATCTTGAAGAGGAACTGTCAGAAATGCTTGCTTCCATAGATTGACAACAGCAGTCTTGGTGGGTGGGTCCCAAGGGGTCTCTGAGTAGCCTAGATGCTCATGAAGCTGAGGGCTGAAAACTGTGTCGAAGTTGTGTTGCAAGTCTTGTGGAAGATCGGAAAGGCAAACATCTTCCTTCCTTTTGAATTGACAGCAGGAACCAGGTATGGGAGAGACAAAGGTGGGAACTGAGGTGGTGGGAACAATCATTGCTAAGGGTTTGACCTGTGTGAAAGTGTTGAGTTATTGTTTACTGAAGTCATGCAACTCACCTTTGTACTCTTCATCCCATATCGCAATAATGCCTTCGACTTTTCTGCAAGTCCATGATGCTCCACCAGCATTGTCACTCACACCTCCCATCTGATCCACATCTGATCCCTCCCCACCAGAATTCGGTGGAAGGTCTAGGCTTGAAATCGACATTCCTGAGCTCGCTGAAACAGAACGGCAGTGAGAAGGATGTACCTCTGTTAGTAAACAATATTCATTGTTGTTGCAGGTCGACTTTGCACTCCAGTCATTCCAGAGGCCATCATTCACCTTTTTCGGCTTTTTTCAAGTCGCTTCAGAAGTGGGTCTGCCAGTGAGTCAGTGAGAGTAATACTCGACAGTGATCTTTAATGTTTGGCTTATGCTTCAGGACTTTCAGCAGCCCTCTGCTTATTACCATCTGCAGAAGGTGCCACTGGCATACACGTGGCCTCAACTTGCTTCTGCAATTCACCCTGCATTTTTTTCTTCTTGGGCTTTTGTGTGTCATTGTCATCCAACTTGTCGAGGACTTCAATCTCACTTCCATCCTCTGGGTCCTCCTCTTCAGGAATGTACATGTTGTCATCTGTGGGAGGATCTATTGTAGTGTCCTGCGTGGGTGCTGATGATCCCACAAAGGTTGCATCAAATCAAATCAAGGTCAAACCAGGCAACATACCTGCTTGAGTTGGTCTCTGTGAGGGAGCAGCCTTTTTCTGCATGTTGGGGGGTGGATGATTGGCTTTGAGGAGCCTGTGCTTGTCTTGCTTATCCATGGCGTCTTCAAGGTGAGCTGCATTCTTTATTGCATCTTCCTTCTTCTGCGCCTTACTGAGCTTCTCCTGCAGTTTCTGCTCCTTCTCGGCGGCTACCTGCTTGCTAGTGCAATGGGGCTTCTTGTCTTTTTTGGTGATTCCAGGATGAGGGTCGCGGTTCAACCAGAGAGTGACTTGAAGAGTGCAAGGAAGGGCTAGCACAGGTTTTGGGGGCATGGTTCAAAGTCAAGAGGGAAGGGGGCAGTATGGTTGCGATTCCCCAGGTTGTGCCACTTTTCAAAAAATAAATTTGTCAATCATGTGTGATGTGCCTTGCTGACGCGATAACACCAAGCCCCAAATCTACTCTCCCTTCCCTTCCCTTCCCCCCATAAGATGCATCGACAAGGACACAAAGAATGATGGCAGGCTGCTTACCCATGCCCACACAACGGATGTTCAAAGATGTTGCCATCAGCTGCTGGGGTGACTTGTCACCATGAGACAGTTCATGTTGTTCCTGCTGCACTCCAGCTTCTGGCTTCACAACCAGATATGTCTGCACCCCCTGCCACATCTCCTGCACCATCTCCACCATCTCCTCTGCCATCCCCAGATCCACTTTATTCATCTCGCCACTCTCCACACCCCAAGTGGCTCTCCTCAGCGGTCTCTACAGGGCACTCCACCACCAGCTATGCTTCACAAAAATGGCATCAACATAATGACACACACAATTCTTGATGGTAAGCTATTATTTGGTCAAGTATCAAGCTACAATTGCTCAAATGACAAAACAGGGACTCCATGCAACATCAATGGCTATGACCTCCCTCCAGACTCTCCACCTCCAGGTGTTACTCCATGTGAACCAAACAATTACTACCTGTTCAAAAGTTGTGCCAAATTCAAAGTCAGGGAATTCCTCTTTGTGGAGGAGATGTCAGCAGGCAAAATTGATTGGTTATTAGTGCTTGGAAGTCCAGTCCCAAGACTGGAAAAAGACTAAGACTGGACTGGACCAAGACTGCCCAAGACTGGAAATTCCCAGGACCATCAAAGACCGCAACCACGGTCTGGTCTTCGGTCTCTCACGATTTCTGAAATTTGAAGACCATGAAGACTGACAAAAGACCAGTGTAACCAGTCTCAACCAAAGTTCATAACCAAATACAAACACCCCTCATAACCTAACACAAACACAAACTTCTTCCCTCTTCCTCAAACCACCATCAACAATGACACCTGGCCACCATTGCCCATCACCACGGTCACTGTGGCCACTACCACCCACATCAATCGTCAACCGCCCACATTGCCCACATCGGTTGTCGACCACCAAAAATGATGCCACATCACCAACCGAATGAGTGCCGGCGAGGTCAAGGGGACACAATGAAGTGACAAGGCAAGACGATGTAACAATGGGACATCTGATGGTGATGACCCAGTTGTGTTCTGCCTGCCCAGGTGAGTACGCCGCCCCCTTTGCCTCACACTAATTTCCCTCAGTGACGTGGCAACCAAATGGACAATGACAGATGTCATCATCGTTCATTGATGACAAGGGACCACCAGCGATGAGGGACAACCATGGCCATGCCACCACAACAACGATAAGAGTCCAAGGTGCCAATCAACGAACATGATGATGTCATTGTTCATCGTTGTTCTTTACATATTATTGTAACGGTAAGTACTTTACCTTCATCCCAACCCACCCACTAATGGTACCATGCTACAGCAACTACAATGACTGACATGACGCGATGCCACCACAATGTGATGCTACTATGAGGCAGCGCCACCATGGGGGTGCCTGGCCATGGTAACCAAACAGCAAACAGCAACATTGTCACCGTTCGTCGTCATCGTTTATTCCGTGAGTGGAGGAGCCTTGCGAGCAGGTGCTCACAACGTAATGTAGTTAGTCTTCATATAAATTTTATTTACTGTAGGAACAACAGTCAGAGTACTACCTACCCCCCAAACCCCTGTACAAACCGGTTGAGACCGGTCTTTCAACCATAGAAAACCGATGAAAACCGCACTGAACTGGTTGACATCGGTTCAGTCCAGTTTTTCGAGGTTTGTCAACTTGTGAGGACTGGTCCAGGTCTCGGTCTTGTCAAAATTTGACAAAAGACTGGACTGGACCAGACTATTGCTGCTGCTTCGAGTGCTCTATCTGAATGATGAGCCTCCTATAAATGACCACAAAGAGCTCTGATGCAATTGAGCAAGGGGATGTCGCTTGGAGTAGTTTTTCAGTTAGCTATAATGGTGAATTACCTGATACATCCTCTGGGGCTACAATACCACCTTGGATGACTCAGAAGTATGAAGTCTGGTTTTGAGATCCACTTGGAGTCTTGGAGAATCAAATCAGTAACCCAGATTTCAAAGGAGTGTTCGACTATGCTCCCAAACATGTCTTTCAGAAAGGCAAGTGACGCTACCAAGATCTCATGTCAGGAAACTGGGCATGGAGACAGGCAGTAAGTTTCTCTCATCCATTTTTGGGGTACCTTAGGCTGAGTGATGCACAAGGACAAGATCACAAAGGAAATACATACCCATGGAGGGATGTTTGTACCAGCCATTCTAGGTAGCAACAAAACAACAGTGTCAGTGGCCACTGGCCAGAATGACTTCTATCCACTGTATGCATCAATCGGAAACATGCATAATTCTGTTTGATGTGCTCATCGCAGTGCTGTTTCCCTTCTGGCTTTCCTTTCTATCCCCAAAAGTAAGTCATTCTTTAGAGTCCATTCCTCTCACAACTAACATTTCTATTTCAAAGCTTCCAAGGAATATGCTGACAATGTTGACTTTCGAAAATTCCGCTGACAGCTGTTCCATACATCACTCGAGCATATCCTCTCTTCACTATGCCCTCACATCCACTCCCCACGTTACACGTTGCAGGGATGGTCATTACCAACATGTAATCTATGGTCTTGGACCATATATCGCCGATTATCCGGAACAGGCCTTGCCTGTGTTGTTCAGGACTGGTGTGCGAAGTAAGCAAAAAAAATAATCAGAGATGGTATCTCGCTGATGGTCTCATTCCAGGTGTACAGCTCCATCTGACAACTTGGACAGGCTGATTGGAGGTTGGCGCTCTCAGGCACTCACTGATACTTTACTTGAAGGCTGCACATTGAAGGAGCTGTGGGATGACTATGGTATCGTCGGTGATGTTATCGTAGGTTACCCTTATCTTTCTTGCATCACCTTTTCAATGACCATCTGTAGCCATTCACAGACTCATTTCCTCATGTGGATATACATGAGTTAATAGCACTTGACCTCCTTCACCAAATCATCAAGGGCACGTTCAAGGACCACATTGTTGATTGGGTGACACAGTATATCCAAGAATCACACCCGAAGGCTCGTGTGGCAGAAATCCTTGCTGACATCAATCAACGGTAGGTGTCTATCTGCTCTGTTCTTCATGTGTGATTCTCATCTGTATGTGTAGGATTGCAGTTGTGCCCACATTTCCTGGGCTGCGTCATTTTCATGAAGGGCGGGGTTTCAAGCAATGGACAGGGGATGATTTGAAGGGGTTAATGAAGGTATGATTATCAGATTAATTCAACCATGTTCTTGTTGATCTAACTCCAATCTTCACAGGTCTATCTTCCTGCAATTTCTGGTCATGTCCCTTCACAAATGGTTCAAGCAGTGCAGGACTTAATCAACTTCACCTACCTCGTTCGTCAGAATGTTATTGATGAAGATGCATTACTTGAAATCGACACTGCTCTCTGATGTTTCCACATCAACTGTGAAGTCTTTTGTGTGGTTCCTCCATCCAGATTTTCACTTCCATGCCAGCATTCCCTTGTCCACTATCATCTCCTTATCACAGAATTTGGTGCCCCAAACAGTCTCTGCTCATCCATCACTGAGTCAAAACATATCAAAGGAATCAAAAGCCATACCGATGAACCAGTCATAACAAGCCCCTGGGTCAGATGCTTGTAATAAACCAGCAGGTTGATAAGCTTGCAGCTGCTTGGGTCAACTTCAAGGAATGTGGTATGCTCGAAGGGTCTGTTCTTCCCTCTCACCTCCTCCCTCATGGTGATCTGCCCCCCCACACTCCTGATCTGCAACCTCCATCCCTGCCAGTTTCTCATGATGATGAAGGGGAAGAATTTGGCATCATCAATGAACCTGAATCCCTTTCAGAGATCCAACTGGCCAAAACTTATGGTATGTCATGGGCCTACATTGGAGGGCCACTAACTGATCTGCTTGTTTAGTTTGTTGAATGCCTTGCAATATTTACCTCCTCTCCCAGCACCTGAAGCAGCCACAACTCCTACTACTTACACGTCGATTCCTCTACAGTTGCCTGAACCCTGACACCACTGAAGGCCTTTCCTGCATCCCTGAAGACACCTTGCCAGATATCCACAGCAAGGTTTATGTTTACAACTCTGCATGTGCCATATTCTATGCACCAAGCGATGTTTCTGGTGTTGGCAGCATGAGACACAAGAGAATTCATGCAGTCAAATCCTGGTATAGTGGTCCCATGCAATATGATTGTGTTTTCATTGGGAAGTCAGATGAGCCTGGGTTCCATGGGCTCCATGCTGCATGGGTGTTTCTATTTTTTTCTTTCAAGCATGATGGTCTTACATATCCATGTGCTCTTATTCATTGGTTCTCACCAGTTCATGATACCCCTTGTGAGGAGACAGGGATGTGGATTGTTGAGCCTGATTGGCTTCGCGATGGAAAGCCATTCCTTGAGGTCATTCACTTAGATTCTATTTTATGTGGTGCACATTTGATTGGTGTCTCTGGTAAACACTTTCTTCCCCTTCACAACTTTGACTTTTCAAAATCCTTAGATTCCTTCAACTCTTTCTACATTAATAAGTATGTAGATCATCATGCACACAAAATAGCCTTCTAACGTCTATGTTGATACACTGCCTAAATTCCTAAAGAGGTGAAAGCTGTTCAAAGCCAGAAAGCCAGAAAGCTATTGCAAAGATGTCTTGAAGCAAAAGTAAAAGGATTGTGAAAGTGAAAGATGCCAAAAGCCAAAGTGAAAGAGCTTGTGAAAGTGAAAGAGGCCAAAAAGCCAAAGTGAAAGAGCTTGTGAAAGTGAAAGAGGCCAAAAGTGAAAGTGAAAGAGCTTGTGATTTTACTGATGTGAGCATGAAGCTGATGTTGCCACCCATCTCATATATCTTCTAGACTGGGTAAACTTGTGATTTGAGATGAAAAGCAGTTCTGAAAATAATTCAGCCATATTGACTGGGAGTTTACAAAGGATTCACACCATCTCAGAGAGTCTGACTGCCATATAGAATATAGAATCATAAATACAGCATCATATCCACAGCTGTTATTGCTCCAAATAATACCTGAGCAAGGTTGTAAAGGTAGAGGAGTTGGGACCTGTACATCAACTTGAATGGATGATTTATTCTTTTTTTTGGTATAGTTTGGGCAATCAATGCATGCTTTTTGACAACTTTCTTTTGTGTGTTTGGATTATGTTGGGTAGCAGGATAAATTTCACTTTTTACAGGATTTGGAGAATCAAGTGAATGTTTTTTGGTTACTTTCTTTGGAATAGGGTTATTGTCATCATCATCATTACAGATATAGTGTGGCTTCCCTTGAGGAAAGTTTTTTGCAGTTTCTCCTTCAGGATCAGGTACAGAAAGAATATCAGCTTGAATAAAACCATATTTTACTAGGGTGTTGTGCTCCATGATTTTATGATGTCTTTCCTCTTGAATGAGATCTGAAGGAAGCTTGTGGTTCAAATTATCCAAGGTGACTGGTTAAAAAATTGATAGGCCTCTTCGAGATGTTGCTCTGGATGCTGCTACATAAGCTGCAAACCCACCCTCATGTAATGCACATAAAAATTTTGGTAATGTTTTTCCTTGTGCAGAGTGACCAGTAGATGCAAATCCTGGCTGGCAACTCATTTGACTGTGATGTATTCTACATTTACTAAAGTCATTGGGTTTTTCTGGCTCTATATGAATAAAGGAGGTAAAATTCCATGTGAGAGGCTCCAATGGAAAACATTTTGGTGGAAGATTAGATAACTTAACTTTGCTTCTTGGTACTTCAACAATAGTACTTGTTGTATATATATAACCTGAAGGACATACAGAAGTTGAAATTTTTCTGATAAAACCCTGAGCACCATTTACAATTCCCAATTCTGTTGAAATATTCTTGTTTCAGAGAATAATGGGCATCCCTTCATACATTGGAACATATCCTGGTAGAGCACCTTCATGAGAGTACCAGGAAATATCCATTTTTAACAAATCTTGTCTGGAAGATGGTTGAATATTTGCATCTTTAACAGTATCCAATGCAGAACACAATACAAGCTTGTCAGAATTGGCACACATGGCAACAGCCTTTCTCATATTAATAACCTGTTGGTTCAAATTCTTTGAGACAATAATTACAGATTCTTCATTTCCATCAATACCCATATCAATACCACCTGGATAATTTACTGATTTGATTACACATGAGTTAAACAAGTCCACATCTTCCATTATACATTTACATTTTCTAAGTCTTAGAACAGCATTACCATACTCCAGATCATCCTTCATCCTTTGTTGTTCATCTAGAAATATAACATCATCAATTGACTTCCACACCATATGTCCTAATCTCTTTGCAAACAACTGGTCAGTGATTTCATTGTTTTTCTTGGCATATTTAATAGGAGCATACAAGGGTGTACCACCAACAGGTGGATATTGAAAGAAATCCCCTGCAAATATAACTATAATCCCACCAAAAAACACATTGTTGCCTTTAGCATATCTCAGTGCATGATCAATTTCTGCAAGTATTTCTTGACTAAGAAGAGACACTTCATCTATCATTAAAGTGTCAACATCCTTGAACTCTTCTCTGATTTTTTACTTATCACTGACATTCATGATTATTCCATAATCCTCTGGTTCACCAGGAACTTGATTGCCTTTGCCCTTGCCTTTCTTTCCAACCTTGATAAAAAGACCTTTGTGGATGGTCATGCCATCAATTAATGCAGCAGCAGCACTAGATGGTGCCAAAAAATGAATGTTGTGCTTTGACAACATGTGTTTTACCTGTTCCACCAGGGCCTGTAAGTAAAAGAGAGAGGTATTTTCTATACTTTGGATCTGCTGGTCTATTGATCCCACTCTTCTGATCATCCATGAGCCTGAAAAATGAGTTAGCAATAATATGGAAGGCAATTGTTTGTTTTCAATTTAGTGTTTCTTCTTCAATAATTCTTTTGAGAAGCTCTTCTCTGGTTTCAAGAGAAATATCCTTGCTGGCCATAGTTTCTGTTTCTTTGACAGAGGTGGAAGCATTTAGTGTGGGAGTAAAATCAGAAGCAATTTCTGTATCAGCAGGTGTCTCCTGTGCTCCAATCTGATTGCTTTTATCTTGTGCATTTCGACAATGTGCCAAAATAAAATCTTCCTGAGATTTCATTTCAGATCTCCATGTCTGTAATAAGCTCTTTGTCAAATCAGGTACAGTGGGGAGCAGACAGAATGGACCATGAGTCACTTTCTTCTACTTCTCTGAGCATTTATTGTAGTCTAAATATAGTTGTGTATTCTTTCATGTTATGTAGTTGTGTTACACTTCCCTTGGTATGAACTAATTTGACTGAAAGTTGGGGCCTTGAGGATATTTTTGTTCTGATGGCCATTTTCAGCTCTTGGAAAAAAAAATATCCACTAGTTGGCAAGTGAGCCAAATGATGCTTCTGGCTAACCTGAATGAGCATATCAAAAATCAATAGAAAATACTGAGAAGTTACACCTGTAGAGTCTCTATAAAATGGTCATTTTGTGCTATTTTGGTCATTTTTGGCCTGTTTTTTTGGCAAAACAAGCCATTTTCAAAAGACTTTACAGACATAAGTGCTCAGTATTTTCTACTGATTTTTGATATGCTCATTCAGGCTAACCAGAAGCATCTTTTGGCTCCCTTTCCAACTAGTGCATATTTTTTTTTCCAAGAGCTGAAAATGGCCATCAAAACAAAAATATCCTCAAGGCCCCAACTTTCACTCAAATTAGTTCATACCAAAGGAAGTGTAACACAACTACATAATGTAAAAGAATATACAAGTATATTTAGACTACAATAAATTCTCAGAAAAGTAGAAGAAAATGACCCATGGTCCATTCTTTTTGCACTCCAGTGTATTTCCAATATTCTGATACAATCTGTTTGAATAGGTGATGAATGTTCTTGCACTTTTTTCAACCAATTTAACTCCAAGAATTTCAATAGTATTGAGTTAATTTCAAAATCTATTTTTGCTGTCATTATTTCTGAACCAACATCTATAATTGCATCATCATCATGACAAACCATGGAGTGAGTCAGAGCTTGAGACTCCTTTGCCAAGGCAGCTCTTTTATGCAATCGGTCTGCATCTCTTTCATCCTCACACTCATAGATTGCTTCCCAGTTTTTCATGATGAGTTTGGACTTTTCTGAAAAAGTGAAGTCATTAAATGTTGATTCTATTGATTTTTTTTTTTCAATAAGAGGAAGCTCAGGAGAAAATGGCTCAAAGTGAGCTAATATAAACAAATAAAAAGAAGAAGCTTGAGGAAAAGGAATTGATAATCCTACAACATGTGGTACCAAAATTTGAGAGCCATGCCCAAGATCAATATTTGTGTGTTCTACAATCTCATGGGTTTTACTGGGTGGATGCTCTTGTTTGAAGGAGTACCTTTCAAATGTTCCCAATCAAGGGTTTCCATTTTTGGTATAATGAAGAGGCTTCTGTTTCTCAAGATGATAGAATTGCACAAAATCAAAGAAATTTATGTGAGAGAGTGATGAATCACAATAGTAGTAATTGTCAATCTGTGTGTGCCTCAAAATTCAGCCTGATTCATCAGCAGTAAGCTTCAAAGATACAGGTTCCACAGGTTCATCATCATTTGGCCCACCTATTTCATCATCTTCAGAGTTAGTCAAAAGAAGATACATTTTCTTAACAAAAAGCATCAGTAAACTAGATAGCATAGGAACAGTTGAATCTCAAATATAATGTGCTGCTTGTTGAGCATGAAGTTGTTGCTGTCTAAGAAATTGAGAGTGACATTTTTGCAAAAGTATCTTGGCACTTTCTGTACTCTTTTCAGAAGAAATGTGTTCATGTTGTCATGTAGTCTGTAACATAACACATAGCACCTTTTTCAGCCTTTCCAGACAGAATACACCTCAAATCATGGTTATGGCAACAATATGCAAGAATATATGGATTATAGTAATTTACATTTTCATCAAGGCACTTAAGAATCAAAGAATTTGTTTTTTCATCAAATGAAGATTGTTCAACAATTTCATGAGGAAAATGAAAATGTCATTTGTTCTCATTGCCATATTTATGGCAAACAGCCTGGCACTCATGCTGTTGTAGCTTTTCACCACATTTTTTTACATCAGTTTCAAAATCTACTTTCCATTCATCAATATCAAACATTTCATGAGATTCAGGTGCATGAAGTGGGCATTCTGAGGCTCAAATTCCCTGTCAATATTAACTTCAACTTCAGGTAAGTGATGTTTGATAACCTCTTCAAAAAAAGAAAATACTTTATGATTGAAACCTGGAGAGGACTTCAATTTTTCATGGAGGTCTGCAGGATTGAGAGCACCAAGAAGCCAAAGTAAGAAATGACCATGATGATCCCCTCTTCCAGTATATTCAGCTGATACATAAAAGGCCTTGAGCCAACCTAAAATTCCACCCTCAACTGAGCTTTTAACTTTGACAAAATCCCACCCAAACAAGAACTCAAAAAGACACTGGATAGAAAAATCAAAAAAATCAGCAGCTGCAACTGGATCTTTTGCCAATCTCAAAGCATGCTCTGTACATGATACTAAAACAGGAAACCTATCATCTAAGTTTATAGTCTGATCTCCAAAAATTACTTGAAACATTGGACTATGGGAAGGATTGGGATTAACAGTCAAAACAAAATAGGCATACCAAAGAGTCAAGAGTAACTACAAATTATTATGACAAAAGATTGTTGAAGCCTGTGAACCAGGTATTCTGGCAGAAACAGTGTTCACCTCATTGAGTAGATCAAATACTTTTTTTTGCTCAGCACTTAAATCAGAGGCTTTTCCTTCATTCTCAAGGTGATTGGCAACAATAGACAAAGTATGGGGAGAGATTGATGATAGACTTTCAGAAACAGCTTTAAAATGAGACTGTGATACAGTAGAAGAGGTATGCAGATGTGCAGCCCTTCTTTGTAAATATTTACAACAACAAAGATGAATGAGTGATGATATTGTAATGAGTGATCAGCAAGATCAAGATAATAATTTGCTTGTTTTTGAAAAGAAACAGTTACTGGATATGTTGGATCTTCAAAGCCTCCTGTTCCATATGGATACAATGTTGGATACATGCCTGGAAAAAAGCTAGGGTTATCACAGTACTTTACACTTCCATTGCTTTTCCAACGGAATCTGACAGACTTTCAGTGGACCCTGCCATTTCCAATGGACCCAGTGGACAGTCCATCAGATGTCCACTGGAGTCCATCAGAGTCCATTGGAAATGACTAAATTCTGCTGCTGGTCAAGCAAAGTCCAGTGAAAGTCTGCTCAAGTTACTTAGAAGCAAGAAATGGTCAGACTGGCCAGAATTCTGTGTCTGCTGGACTTCCACTGGACTTCCAATGGACTTCCAATGGACACAGGCTGAAACAAGTCATACTGTGCTAAGTCCTCAGTATGCTGGACATCCACTGGACTTCTAAGCAAAAAAGCATGCAAGAGGGTGCTAAATGTTCAGTCCATTGGATGTCTGCTGGCCAGCCTTTTTTGCTTCCAAAAATGGCAACCATGGACTGCAACCAGTCTGAAACATTGCTGAAATTGGAAGGACTTTAACTGAACTGATTAGAACTGGTCCTAGTCAGTCCAGTTGCCTGTTAAAAACTGGTTGTGACTGGTTTTTTATCATTTTTCAATATATACTTCAATTTTACTATATATTAAATACAAATAATTACATTACATGTCACAAGCAGGTGCTTGCAGTGATGGGGGGTCAATCAGAGGGCAAAATAATAATAATCATAAGAAAATACAATGAAAATAAAATGAAAACCTAAAAAGACAACCCTCATATTGTGTTCTTTTCCCCCTGTAGGGAAATGCAATGGGGTTGTGACCACATGAATTATAATGCACTCTGCATAATCCATATATTGAATAACTAGTCACATAAAGTAAACAATATCATCATTTGTCAGTTACCACACCACTGTCAGCATAGTACTTTACCCTCCCTGGTATACCATATAATCCATATGGAATCCATGGAACGGTACATGGATTCCATAGGATTGGTGGGTGGATTCCAGATGGAATGAGTTCATGGAATAATAAGTCCACACTTATTCCAGACTTATTCCATTCCATTTTCCAGACTTATTCCATTCCATTTTCCAGACTTATTCCATTCCATCATTTTCCATATGGAATGATTTCATGGAATAACATTTGAAAGATTAAAGCTGTACTTTACCCTCTCCCACAGATTCCAGATGGACTCCATATGGACTCTACAATTCTGTATAAAATCCATCTGGAGTTCACCTATTCTAAGTTATGTGACTTAACCAACCAACTCAGACCTTATGCCGATAACTTGATTCTCAGAATTCCTTGTGACATTCAAATCTGAACAGATAGAGAGATGTACTTTTGGTACCAGAACCCTGAGACTTGGGAAACCTGGAGGACTGAAAGGGTTGAGGATGCTTCTAATTAGTGATGGCATGGATGTATGTACCTTTTATGAATATAAATAGGATATGTTTGTGGTGGTTCCCTGTCAAGGCATCAGGGCAGTTGCACCTTGGAGTTTTGTCAATTGTAAAAGAGGTATATAAGATAAGGTAGAGGACATCCACTTGCTTCTAATGTCACATGTCATTACATTTCTGTGACATGCTGTTCAAGTTAGGAAAGTTGGGTCATAAAAATGAAAGAAAAGAGTTTATAATATTCTCATTGAAGATTCACCAAAATCTAATTCCATAGAATCATTTAAATGTAAGTTAAGAGTGTATGTACAAGTTTACAAGAATTAATATAGGGATATGGGTCCAAGCAATGGAAAATATAAAAGTATGTACTGTAATGAAAGTGAAGTGGGTCCAGGAAACTCATGCTTCTCCATGTCATCCATAACTGCTGCAAGTGCTCAGTCCATCATCAAAATCCTCAACAGAAGCAGAGCCCACAGCACTTTCAGCACAGGCATGCACCTCTTTGTAAAGGAGAGTCACATTGTCCTCATCTTTGCAAGTTGGCTCCATGACAACAAATTCATGGAAGCTGTAGTTGGGTGAAGGTTCCATAAAGTCAGGGATGGCACATCTGAATTTAGATTAATGAGCAGTGACATCTGTTGCCATTCACTGTTTGGTCACCAGACCTGTCATCATCATTGTGTTCATTGTTGTTGGGGTCATGTTCATTGCCACTGCATGGCATCCTCACCATGGTGGTGCTGCATCGTGGTGGTGTTGTATCATGATGGTGGTGGTGGTGGCACAGGCAGGCCTTCGTCACCATTTGTTGGTGGTGGTATTGGTCATCGTTGTTTGTGGTGCTGGGCCCTCATCACCATGAGTGGGTGGTAGTGTTTTAAAGTCCAGTCTGGTCCGGTTTTTTACTTCAAAATGAGGCAACTGGCAACTGCAACTGGTCTAGACTAATTCAGATATTGAGGGACCACTGAGAAGACCAGTGCACGCAGAAAGGGGGAAGCGTGCGATGCATGGACTGAACAGGTGCGTGAACCACACCTAAACAACACACACACACACTTTAAAACTTAACACACTTTCACCCACTATACATGTGTGGTGCTTCGAGTTCGGGGTTCTCAAGGTATTAGAAAATACCCAAATGTTTTATTTAGTAGAATTAACTTTATTTACTTGTTTACGAATTTTTGTGTATAAAATCGCAAGTGGTAGACTCCTGACTCTGTATAGCCCCCTTGAGCGTTTACAAATATCAACACGATCTGACACTGTCCTTACAAGTTCGCTGCCTTGTCAAGAATTCTTATCCTTTTTAAAACCTTAAGCTTTACTAAAACAAAGTATGTTGACCCGTAAGCACGCTGGCTTTGTTCACACAGTACTATTATCTTAAATCACGAAGAAAACTCCTTAAATTTGATTACAACTGTCCACCTCCTGAGTCTCTACTCGGAGTGCAACTAGCTGGGTCAACACGGGACGATTTCTTGCATTTTGACCTAGTCGCACACTCCTTAAATACCTAAAATCCTTATCTACGCATTTTACATGTGTTTATCTACAGCAAACATTCAATAGCTGAATGTCTGAAGTATTTTACTAGGGTATTGTATGTATTTTATAGCCTTTCTCAAAGAACATTACAGATTTTGTAGTGTTTGTATGAACGCATCAGTATTGATGCGTACGTGGCAATAGCCGGTATAGCTATTTTTATCTTTCTTTGATCTCTCGTGTTTTTCTTCTGAATGGCCTCAGTTACTATTTTGATACATGACATCATAGTAATGATAGGCTTGGTGATGTGATGATCTGCATTGCCATCAATCCTTTGGCCTATGGGTGTCTCGGTCAGTTTTCAATAGAAAACTTCTTATCTTATGGTTTGGAGCATGAGAATTCTCTTTATTTATTTTATCATATGAACTTTGTATGGAACGAAGACATTCCATTGCATGAGATACAACCGGAACGGTATTCTTTCTAGATTTATGTTTTCACATGGTTGTGGCTGACCAGGCATCACTTTTGATGTGCACATGGGAAGTTCTGTACATGGCTTACATGCTTGTAAACTATGCACTTTTTTATATCTCTAATTTATAGCACATTGTCTTTATTTTCTTTAGGTAGGAAAGCTAAAGTGATTTCCTAAGGCTTAGCTTCTCGTGGTAATACAATATCAGAGGTGTCTTTCCTGTGTGACAAGTCATGAGTGTGACGAGCTTGACTGGTCGAGCTCGTGATCATTTTCCACACATGACTTTCTGACTTCTCGCATCTGGCTCGCCTTGCGTGTATATGCCTATGCGTCTTAGCTTGAATTAAATCATTTTAACCCTTGTAAAATATATGCCCATGTTTAATGTATAGTCCAACACCCTGTGCCGAGGTGTTTCTACTTTAGAACACCTTTTTAGTGTACTATTT
>Ga0307507_10005796_pt1 | contig 19831 bp, 6 predicted proteins | sample 7_EM_MG_FD_207223 | JGI IMG/M metagenome (GOLD analysis project Ga0307507, IMG submission 207223) | Populus trichocarpa ectomycorrhiza microbial communities from riparian zone in the Pacific Northwest, United States - 7_EM | ecosystem: Host-associated > Plants > Roots > Unclassified | place...
TCTGCATACAGAGGCTCTACACGAAGCTCTACACGAAGCTCTATACGAAGCTCTATGTACAGAGGCTCTGCACAAGGCTCTGCGCGAAGCTCTGCGTACGGAGGCTCTACACGAAGCTCTGTATTGGGTCCCTGCTATATTCCTAGTAGCGTCTACACGTGTCTCTGCCTATATAGCCGCCTTATTTTTTACCCTTCTTTCCTTCCTTACATCCTCCCTACCTAGGGAGGCACTAGAACGGCAGCTAGTAAAGGACCGTTACTAGAACTAGATAACTATCGCTAGAACCAAACAACTGTTACTAGAACTAGACAACCGTCGCTAGAGCTAGACGACTATCGCCAGAGCTAGATAACTGTCGCTAGAACTAGACGACCGTTGCTAAAGCTAGACAACTGTCACCAGAACCAGACAACCGTCTCTAGAGTTAAACAACTGTCGCCAAAACCAGACAACCATCGCCAGAGCCAGACGACCGTCGCTAGAACTAGATAACTGTCGCCAGAGCTAGACAACCGTTACTAGAACCAGACAACCGTCGCTAGAGCTAGACGACTGTTGCCAGAACTAGACGACCGTCGCTAGAACCAAACAACTATCGCCAAAACTAGATAACTGTCGCTAGAACCAGACAACCGTCGCTAAAACCAAACAACTGTTACCAGAACTAGATAACCGTTGCTAGAACTAGATAACTATTGCTAGAGCTAGACGACCATCGCTAGAACTAGACAACCGTCGCTAGAGCTAGACGACAACGACTAGCCAGCGAGCACTATAAATAATTTAATTGATTGATCAAATCAAGGTAGCACAGACAGGTAGGCACAAATAGGGAGATGCTAACGGGTAGGTAGATACAGATAGGTAAGCAGATGCAGATAGGTAAGTAGATACAAATAGGTAAGTAGATGCAGATAGGCAAGTAGATGCAGACAGGTAGGCAGATACTAATAGGTAGGCAGATATAGACAGGTAAGCAGATATAAATAGGTAGGCAATGCAGACAGGTAGGCAATGCAGATAGATAGACAATGCAAATAGGTAGGCAATACAGATAGGTAAGTAGATATAGACAGGTAAGCAGATATAGACAGGTAGGTAGATGCTAATAGGTAGGTAAATATAGACAGGTAGGCAGATATAAATAGGTAGGCGATATAGACAGGTAGGTAATATAGGCAGGTAGGTAAGTTAATAGGTAGATAGGTAGAAGAGAACCATCGCTATATTATATTAAATTATCTAAAATAATATTATTTATTTTGCTAGCCTTATAAATAGCTTTAAAGTAGCTTTTATTTATTTAAAATATGTTATTAGTATAAAAGAGGTAAATATAATTATGGTTGCCAAATGCGTAAATTACTGGCAGGCTGCGCGCAGGCTGCGTGTTAAAAAAACACGATATAGGCTAGTCGGTCGAGTTGCCAAATGACCTCAACTGCGCGCCAATTGCGTCAACCACCAACCATTAAGGCCATTGAAAGGGTACCATATTTTGCCGATGTTTACTTATTTAACTCGTCTTAAGAAGGTTTATAAGAAGGTGCGTTTTAAGGAGTGGAAACTTATAGAACAAGGTCTTTAGGAACTTGGTAATAAAAGAACGGATTCTTTTCTAACTATAGGGGAAACACCTCTAAATATATTAGTAAGTACTCCTCTTAGGTCCCCCTTAGGTAACTTATTCTTTAGTAATCCTTCTTTATTAATACTGCCTAACCTATTTTCTTCTAATACTCCTATAGCTTTCTTATAGCGTTTTTTAAGTTATCTAGTGGCTCTTAGGTAGTCTTATTATAGCCTATCCACTTTACTTTGTACTATATTTTATTATTAACGTCCTTATAACTAACGATCTTTAAAACTTGCTATTTGTCCTTTTTTTGTCCTCTATACATATCTGCCTTATAGACTGGTGGCTTAATATTCCTATATACTAGCTCTAGCATTGCGATATACTATATAGGGTAGATTTTTATTTTCTCTAGTAAGTCCAACTTATATATAACTTCTAAGATTTTTGCTTTAATCTTAAATAGTTCTAGTCTGATATGGTCTAATTTCTTACTTAGTTGTTAACTCTTAAAATTTTTATATAGTAGCTATACTTTATCTCCCTCCTTAAGATCTGGTCCCTTAGATCTCTTAGCGTTATAGCAACTTTTTATTCTTTCTTATACCAACTTTATTGTACTTTTAAGGTGATTATAAAGATTTATTAATATCTGTGACGGGCTTGTACAAATGCTTCTAAACCGAAGCTTGTAGATTGCTACTATATAAGAATACTAAGCTAAGGAGAAGAAGAAGTTTATTAGAGACTGGCAAGATACAAAGGGGTCGCCAAGGCGCTAGTAGTAGGCGAGCCAATAGCGATTTTCTATCCCAGGGATGGAAAATCCTGATTGGTTGGCTCTATAAGTAGTGTCGGCAGAATATGGCAGAATTTCCAGAAAGTAGCAGGTAACGCGCTCTTGTTAGATAATCTGTATTCTCTAAGGCGTGGGACACGTGCACGAGTCACATACACGGGGCATATATATTATAAATCTCTTCAGAGCCCCAGGGGCCCTAGGTTAAGACATCGACATCAATTAATAATTAAGTTAAGATTATTAATCAATTAACCCATTTAATCAATGAACCCCTCTACACGAATATTTGTAACAGTTATAAGCCCGGTCCGCCGACTTAAGAAGCTATTTAGCTATTACTTAATCGTTTAAAGAAATTCTACCTTATTGTTAAACTCTGACACCTTATCGTCAAGACGTAGACTCTGACAGAAATCCTACCTTAATTATCATAAGATGAGTCTTTGACGAGATTCTATAAGATTCTATAAGATTCCACCTTAATTTGATAACAAGGACGATCCTAACAACAAGATAATCCTAATGACAAAATACCATCTTAATCCCTCCTTTGCCTATTAGTTAAATGACTCTACTAACGTTAAGCTCGTCGACAACGATTATCCTTAATAAGTCAGAAGACTGGGAGTAATGGCTATAGCAACTCCAAGCCCTTGTGGATTAGCGAATTTGGGCCCACGTTAACCCAGATAGTACAGCACCTTAACGAGGTCTACTATAAGAACCAGCCTATCTAGAAGTTATAGATTTCAATAAAAATGCAACCTCGTATATGCAGCTCTCAACGAATTAATAGAAAGCGTATAAGAACAGTAGACGATACTACAACTAGGATATAAAGTATTTCCTAAGACAGAAAGATTATCTTTAATAGATCCGCACCTAGATCACATCTATAGTATTAATTTAGAAGAAGCTACTGCTTAACCCTTCCTTAACAGTTAAAGAATGGCTATCTCAGCTAAAGGAGAACATAGAACCTACCTCGTCGTTCGTTAGGAAGAAGGTATAATACCAGTATATAGAAGCCCTTAAGGGGTTTAAACAGTTGTTAAAATTAAACTAATAGCTAGATTAATGGAAACACATAATATCCCTAGGAGAGAAGTATAAGATCCCTTAAATGTCCAATAATATCTGGCTTCAAGATTTGGTAGAAGTTATTTAACCTTTTAGTAACACCTACTATATAAAGTATACTACTAAGTTAAATGACCCTTAGAAGTCGAGATCTTCCGAATACCGCAGAGTAGTAAAGGAGCTATAAGAAGGACTTAAAACACCCTTAAAGAAAGCCAATACTATTATAAGAGGCAGTACCTTTAATATAGACTTCGTAGAGCAAGCCACTGAGGATTACTCTGATACTACTAAAGGTTTACGAAGAGGAAAGGCCTTAGTACGTAATAGACGCTTAAAGAGAGCCGGGATACTAGTGGATAAGAAGACGTCCTATAAGAAGCCAACACCCGAGTGCTTAGCGTGCGGAATACGAGGACACTCCCTACGGGACTATTGGTGTTTATTTAAAGACAAGAGACCTGCAGGAGTCACAATAGGAGATATACGCATTAATAGGGCACTGAAGAAGGTAGAAAAGAATAAGAATCTTACTAACCAAGTTATAAAGATCAGACTTAAAGAATAAGAAGACGAGGCCTAATAATAATAGGATAAGAGCTAGGAAGTTAAGATTAAGGGAGAAGCTAATGCAATATTCCTAAAATTGTATTACACCGGTTAAACCCATCCACTAAAGCTATTAACTATTCTTAACTTAGGAACCACTCTCTATATCTTTAATAACCTTTCTCGTTTTTATAATTTTAGGAAAGCTTTAAGATATAAATATGTTACCACCGGCAGCTCAGAAGTGCCTATACTAGGCTATGGCGATGTTACTGTCCAAATTATAAAACTAGACAAGAGTAAGGGAACCCTACGTCTTAAGGACGTTACCTTTTATATGGACTTCAATACGAATCTAGTATTGTTCCGTTTGCTTTAAAAATAAGGGTTCTACTAGGACAATAAAGGAGACAACAATCTTCTAGTTTAGAAGGATGACACGATCATATGTTAAATAGAAGAACGTTATAGACAATAGACTATCAAATACGTCCAACCAGGAAGTTAATTAGCATTCAATATAAGCCAACTGCTACGCCGCTAATGGAAGCGCAGAGCATCGTTAAGAGACGCTTGTCTAGATTTGAAAGGTGATGTATATCTATAGTATCTGCGTCTAGGTTATCCAGGACCTATAAGCCTTTATTATTTAGGTTTTAACGCCCTAGGAGTTAAACTTTAAGGCCTAAAGATAACAGAATATTAATATTGCAGTCTTGCCAAAATCAAGTGTTAGGTCTTAAGAAGGTTCTTAGAACGGAATATTAATAAACCTTATTTTAACCTCTATATTAACTAGACTAACCTTAAGGAAGCGTATACTGGATTTATACAAGTTATGTTTATCTATAATACCTTCTTAGGGAGAACCTTCCCGTATTTTATAATAACGCATAGCGAAGAGAAGGAGACACTATAAGTGCTTAAAGATTTTATCTAATAGATTCGTCTGAGGCATAACCTTAAGGTTAATACTATTAGATCAGACAACAAGCTAGGGAAAAGGAGAACCTTTAAATGGCTATAAACCTAAGGGATTATATTTAAGCCTTTAGCACCTTATACCCAAGCTTAAAATGGTACCGCCGAACGCTTAGGGGGTGTGATCATTAAGAGAGTATATATAATAAGAATTGCTACCAATATACCATACAATCTATAGAAAGAGATAGTTGACTGTACAGTCTACCTTTAAGATTGAACGCTACGGGAAAGCAATGGTTGGAAATCGCCCTATAAGAGGTTCTATACCTTCCTAGCTAATAGGTTAAGAAAGCCGTAACTAGCGCACCTAAAAGCCTACGGCTGTAGGGCGTACGCGATGACGTCAGACGCCTAGCTAAAGAAAAAAAGGCTAAGCAAGCTAAATCCATAAGCCTATATTAGCTACCTTATTAGCTATAATTCTACTAATATCTACAGGATCTGGATCCTATATAAAGGTATAGTCATCTCTACTAGGGACGTCATCTTTAACAAGAAGACGTTCTTTAACGGCAAGTAAACGGACATCCTAAAGGACCTACACGCTGAGTTAGACACGCTAATTAAGAAGATTTAACTCCCTAATACCCTAACCAAGAATAAGGTCCTTCTAGAAGACGATAAAGAAGTATTTAAACCGTTAATTTAAGAGGAAGATAATGACGTTAATAAGCCAGTTTAAACCTTTAATAAATTAGCAGATCTTAAGCTTGCAAGAGCTCTTAAAGATGCGTATTATACGCTACCTCCAATAGAAGAAGACAAAGAATCTCCATATACCTTTTACGTCAAGTATCCTATGAAGTCAGATATACAAGGTACTGATTAGGACATTATTAGCCAAGTAGGAGACGAGTTTCACACTTAAGGGGTGTTTAACAACTCTATTAAGGACTTATTTAAGGAAGCCTGTAATGATAGGTTTAAAGACTTTGTTACTAAAAGAATTATATTAGCCTATTACGGCGCCTTCTTAGCAGAAAAGAAGTTCAACCTTAATAGTTAACTTAACAACAGCAAGCTAAAATTAGGCAGAACACGCAATATCAGATTATATAGGAGGAACTTACCTCTATCACTTTAGTTAATCTGCGACCTTAATATGTATCCTCTTTAAAATCAGTTCTAAGAAGCTTAACAAGCTTACCTCCAATCCCATTATTAAGTGGGGTCGTTTTAAGAAACAGATAAGAAGTATATAAAGGGACAGTAGGTCCTTAGCTTAATATAGGTGTTTATCTACAAGACAGACAAGCATGGATTTCTCCAGAAATATAAGGCATAATTAGTAGTCTATGGAAATTAACAGGCCCTAAGAGACCTACCTACAAGAGCTACTATATTAGCTAATACGACCTTCTGAACACTTATGGCAATCATCGCAAAATTCGACCTAGAGACGACACAGATAGATACAGTTAATATATTTGTCTATTATAATCTCGACAAGGTCGTCTACATAAAGCTACCACCAGGGTTCAACAAAGGAAAGATAGACAAAGTACTGCGCTTAAAAAAAGCCCTATACGGACTACAACGATCACCACTATTATGGCAGAAGAATCTCACAAGCTCGTTAAACAAATTGGGTTTCAAAGAGGTACCTTAGGAGCTGTGTGTTATGCTAAAAGGTAAAATAGTTGTCTTCTTCTATATTAACGATATTGTCTTCTGCTACCAAAAGATAGATAAGAAAAAAGCTTAAAAAGCAATTAAGGAGCTAAGCAAGGAATACCAGATAAGTACCCTTGGTGAGCTAAAATAGTTCCTAGGAATCCATATGCTACGTAATTATAGCTAGAGGCTCCTATAGCTATCCCAGGAAGCCTATATTGAGAAGATAGCTAACCAGTATAAGATAGATCTCAGAGGGCGTCTTCCAGACACTCCTATAGCAGAATCGGAACTCCTCCCTACTAATCACCAATTGATCCGTCTAACGCGTCCGTCCCCTGATACAGACCTATTAGTCCGCCCTATATCCCTACCAGCCTCTACGATGCTATATTAAAGAAAATTGGGTTTAGTACTCTATGCAGCCACTATAACGCGTCCAGATATTACGTTTGTAGTATTAAGGCTAGTAAGGTTCAATTAGGACCTAAGCCAAGAGCATTATTAAGCAGCAGACAGAGTTATCTAATACCTATATGGCACGAGAAGCAGAGCAATCTGCTATAGAGGAGATAAGGAAGGAATAAACGGTAGAGGGAAAGACAAAGAAATACGCGACAAAGGACGAGACGATGGAAGAGACGGTAGAGGTAAAGCGCAATTATTTATCTATACCAGCGATGCATTATTCGCGGACAACTCCGTTGACAGAAAGAGCTTGTAAGGATATATTATAAAGCTATTTAGGGGGCCAATCGCCTAGAGAGCAAACAAGCAGGGTATAGTTACGACGTTAAGTATAGAAGCCGAGTTATTAGCCCTATTATAAATAGTAAAGGAAGCTATCTTTACTAGCAGGCTATTTAAAGTAATAATGTTACGCCTAAACGAGCCCTTAATTATTAAATATAATAACACCCAGACGCTCTAACTAATTATAGAAAACACGGCAAAGCTAATCACAAAGCTCTAATATATTAACATCTATTAACACTGGCTACGTTAGGAATACGCAATAAGACAAGTATGATTTTAATAGACAGTGATAAAGGAGATAATCGCTAATAGACTTACGAAGGCCCTACCCAAGTAGAGGTTTTAAAGTTTCGCCAATATAATCGGGATGGTGGATATTAAGGAGCAGCTAGATAAGAAGAAGCAACTAGAGGACCTAAGGGACGGTATTAAAGTAAGACAAAAGGATTCAGATAAGATTACGGTTCAATTAACTCATTAACGGACACAAGAAGGTGGCTAGCTTTAACCTTAAAGAGCTTAAAGCTAAGGGGGTGTGTTAGATAATATATATTCTCTAAGGTGTGGGACACGTGCACGAGTTACGTGCACGGGGCACGTGCATTGTAAATCTCTTTAGAGCCCCAGGGGCCCTAGGTTAAGACATCGACATCAATTAATAATTAAGTCAAGATTATTAATCAATCAACCTATTTAATTAATGAACCCCTCTACACGAATATTCGTAACAGCTCCAGCACCATTACATCACCCCCCCTCCCAAAAAAGCCTGCCCTTAGGCTTTGTCCAAGTTCTTTATTGTTATCTAGATTGTTATAGTTATCTAACCCTTCCTCCTAGCATTTAATCCAGCTGTCTAGTTTACGTGGTGGTCTAGGGAGGTCTAAGTAGGCTAGGTAGAAATCTTATAGCTTATAGGGAGAGTACTTAAAATTGGATATAGGGTACCATTCTGGATCTTTATTATAACCTACCTAGCTCGTATGGTATTTTAAGGTACCACAGTCCTTCTTAACTGCTAAAATCTCTTTAACTTCCTATTTTTTGTCCTCTGCGATCTAAATTAGCGGTAGGGGGTCGTTATACTATCTAGGTAATAGGTCGTCCGCGGCCTTCTATAGTTAGTCTAGAGAGAAGATAGGGTGGATCTTTATTAACTCTAGTAGCTTAATCTTAAAAGAGTGCCCTACCTTCTTAGGGATCTTATAAGGGCCAGCCATTTAGTGGTCTAGCTTACAGCTTAGCCTCTGGGTTTTTTAGTTCTTTGTTAACACCTAGACCTTATCTTCTATATGGAAGTCTACCTTACGACAATATTAGTTTATATTAGCCTTTTTCTTCTCTTATGCCTTTTTTATAATTGCTTGGGCAGCCTCCTCCTAGGCTCTATATATTCTTTTAGCGAATGCCTGGGCCTCTTTATAGCTGAGGCGTTCGCGGGCTGTTATAGGTCCTATAGGTCTATCCTAATTAAAGGATGTTTATGGCTTGTATCTATAAAGTAACTTAAATGGCGATATTCCTATGCTATTATAAGGGAGCGTAAGCTATATATAGTCTATTATGGGTAGTAGTTCTAACTAGTTGTCCTAGTAATAATTAACAAAGGGGCGAAGTCGCTGGTTAAGGTATTGGTTTATAATCTTGGTTTAGCCGTTAGTTTAAGGGTGGAATATAGTAGAGAGCTTAATCTTAATCCTAAGGATGCGGTAGAATTTATCCTAGAAGTTTAATATAAATTAGGGTCTATAGTTAGAGATAATTAACTTAGGAGCGCCATAGATCTAGTAAATGTTGTTAATATATATACGGGCTATATCTTTTGCAGTTATAGTCTTAAAGCAGGGGAGGGAAATGGCTTACTTGCTTAGTTAGTTGACTACTATAAAGGCTATGTTATAGCCATATTTATCTTTTAGAAATGATTTAAAATCCATTATAATATGCTGCTAAAGGCATTTAGGAACTGGCAGTGGTTGTAACTATCTAGGGGTTTGATCCCTAGGGGTATCTACTTATTTATAAGCATGGTAATTTCTAATAAATTGTTCTATGTTAGATAGGAGTCCTTACTAGTAGTAGTAAGGCGCTAGTAGTTAGTGGGTCTTGTCTTAACTAGGGTGCGCCGTAGAGATTTAATAGTGGGCTTTACGGATTAGTTCTATTTATAGGTTGTTAGCGTCTGGAACTATAAGCCGTTCTTAGTATAAGAGCAGTCCATCTTCTATTTCTAAATTAGGGTTGCCTTCTATAGCTTGGTCACGGAGGGCTTTTAGGGATTTAGCTAAGCGGTTTGTAATTAGGATGCGGTTAATTAGTCCTATTAGTTTATCTAGGATCTCTCCTTCTATAGGCGCTAGCTTACTTTATTTGGAGCTTAGTTTCTTAAGGATATATAGGCCGAGCTATTTAGGATAGAGGAGGGCATGTGTCTAGTGCTAAGCCTTTAGCTTACCCTGTGGTTTTATATCCTGTTCTCTCTGGGTAAGGGCATTAGCTTTAGAATTTTACCTACTAAGGCGGTATATAATCGTAAAGAAGAATTGGGAGAGTATTTTAGCCTACCTAGCCTATTAACCAGTAAGGTGCTTTATTATTATAAAGTACTTAAGGGCTTTATAATTAGTATAGACTTTAATCTAAGAGTCTGTGCTTCCAAGCTCTGCGCGCCACTAGGACAATAATTATACAATAGCCAGCATTTCCTTATTATGCACCTTATAGTTACACTTAGCTAGGGCTATTGTCTTTAAGAAGAACGCAATAGGGTACCACTTGCCATCTAGGTATAGCTGTAAGAGAACACCTGCTACTACTTTATTGGATGCGTCCGTTTCTAGCATTAATTCCAGGTCTGGGTTATAGTAATAAAGAATTAGGGAGGAGATAAGTTGGTTCTTTAACTGCTTAAAGGCTTCTATATAGCTATCGTTAAAAACAAAAGGTGTGTCGTTCTTAGTTAGTTATATAAGAGGTTTAGCCACAACCCTATAATTACGGATAAACTAATGGTAGAAATTATAGAAGCTAAGAAAGGACTAGATGCCTTTTATAGTATAAAGGGGTTCCCAGTTGCGTATTGCCTCTACCTTTTTAGGGTTAACTTTAATTCCTTCTATACTAACAATAAACCTAAGGTACTTTGTTCGTTTTACTCTAAATTTACATTTCTTAATATTAACTTGTAGGCCTGTATTCCGCAGTCTCTTTAGGACCTTTTTAATATAAACTTAGTGCTTAAGTTTATTGTCTAAGTATATAAGAATGTCGTCTAGGTACGCCGTGCAAAATTTATTAAGGTAGTCGAAAAGAACATTATTTATATACTATTAGTATATGGCTGGCCTATTTATTAGTCTAAAAGGGAGAACTTTATATTTATAAGAACCGTAGCAGGTACAGAATATTATTAGATCCTCTAATATAGGGTCTATTCTAATTTAGTAGAAAGCTTAGCGGATATTAAGCTTAGTAAAGATTTTAGCTTAGCTTAGATATATAAGGGTCTTGTTAATTAGGGGGAGAGGTTAATAATCTTTTTAAGTAATAGCGTTTAGTTTCTAATAGTTGATATAAAAGTGGAGGCCTTTATTAGGTTTCTTTATAAATAGAATAGGGGAAGTAAAAGGGGCCTGACTTAGCTTAATAAACCCCTTATAGAGGTTATTAATTAAGTACTGCTTAGTTGCTTTTAGTTCCTCTATAGTTTGCTAGTAAAGGGGGCTATAGCCTAGAGAGTTGTCGGCCTCTAGTTAAATATTATAATTATAGGTTTAGTAGGGGGGCAGTATATCTAAAGCTGCTTTTAAGAACACGTCTCTATGGTCTAAAGGGTATATAGGGAGGAGGCGCTTAACTAGCTCTTTATTAGTTTCCTTTACTAACCCTTTTTCCTTCTTATTAATAATCCAGTTGATTTTATATAAGCTAGTTATAAAGATCTTATTGTTCTTCTAATATATATTAAAGTGGAACCCTATGGCGCTAATTGCCGCGATATCTACTATGGGGGGGTTATATAGTAGTAGGGGTGTCCGCGGCCTTAGGGGCCTTTAGTGTATTAGCGTTGTCTTTACTTCTTTTAGCTCTTATTGCATCTTTTAAAGGTTATCCGCTATGTCCTATTAGTATATCCTCTTCCCTATTAGCCGGATCTCTATAATTTAGAAGTTGTCTATATTACTATCTATTCTACTTCTGTAAGTAAAGTCCTCCTTAACTATAGTCCTTTGGGGGAGTATTCTTATTAGTATAGAGTTCTTACTAGCCTTGCGGCGGGCATCTTCTTAAGTAAAGGCTAGGTCGCGGTCCCTAATATCCTACTAGTAGATAGGGTTAGCCTTCACAGCTAATGTCTTATAGTTAGTACGGATTTCTCTAATAAAGGAGGGTAACTTTAGTCTATTCTCTAGCTAGACAAACTGTCTTTGTTAAATATTTAGCCAAATATTAAAGTAGGATATCCATTTTTAGCTAAGGATTATGTTATAGGACCCTAGGTCTAGGATATAGAAGGGGATACCAAACTGGCGTTATCTATTAATGGCAATATATAGCTTTAAGATATAGGTAACCGGCTTACCGGCTTAGCTGTTATAGCCTTTTACTTAAACAGGCTTCTCTAGTTGGGTAGCATTTATATTTAAGAACTTAGCAACGTTACTTATATAAGCAGTGTTTATAAAGGCAAAGCTATTTGCTTCAGTGTTAATAAAGGTAGTTGTATTAACTTTATATCTATTTTAAGATACTATATATGGAACTATAAAGTGTTTTCTACCTATTAGCTAACTTAGATTAATCTCTTTAAGATTAATAGGATACCTTAGAGGGGAGTCTTTCCCTAGGGTTCTTTTTTCCCTAACTTATTGGACGTTTCTTCTTCCTCTATATCTTTAATATTACCTATATCCTTTAGCTCTGGGCAGGACGTAGTAAAGTAACTATCCTTTCCGCAATTAAAGCACGTAACCATAGTAGGGTTAATTAGGGTGTTGCGACAAGCATTAGCTAAAGGTATAGTATATAGCAATTCGGACAAGGCTCGCGAGTAGGTAGTTATAACCGCTTTTAGTATAAGGGCGGTCATAGCTTATCTTCCAACGCCAGCTCCTATTAGTGTGGCGGATAGGTTTTAGTCACTACGGGACTTCTTTAGTTGGTTAGAATAAGCATTAATTTGTTTTAATTCTAAATCCAGTAATAAACATTAGGCTGTAAGTTTTTGGTAGGTTAGTAGGTTATCTAAGGCCACTACAATCTTCTCTTATAGTTGGACCGTTAGCTTATTATATAGGTCTAAACGGTAGTTCCTAAAAGGAACCTAGTGTAAGGGATATTATTGCGGGTACCTCGGGCTGCCCTTAGGACAACCTTCGGACGCCCCTTGGATGGTCGCTGGTTATATGCTAGAGGCACATGCCCATAGTATATAGTCTCCACAATCTTAGAGGCCTTACCTCCTTAAGGATTTGTCTCTCTTACCAATCTATTCTATTCCACAATCGTGTCCTTATAGCCCCCTGTCTACAAAGTCCCCTTATATTTAAATCCTTCCTACTCTATTTGGAAGGGCAGCTAGCTTTAAGAACTAGATTATTTATTTATATCTTTTATTTACATCTACTATTCTCCCTTAAAATCTCGCGACAACCTAAATAAAAACTCTATAAATACCTTATAGAAAGCCGTCGCATTAAGGCAGGAAGGTTACTCTAATAGCAAGAGATTGCTGTAATGGAACCTTATAGTAGGAGCTACGGTAGGTTCTGTCAATAGGCTGGGTATATAGGTACAACAAGTCAACAACGTAATAATAACTGGTGGAGTGGTTGCCTAATAGATTAACTCCAATTGTATTCTAAGATTCACTACAAGAAGAGAACTATCTACGGTAGGGACTAAGGTCCTTTAAATACACAACCATACTCCTAAGAAATCCTCTCTTGTACGTAAGGTACGTGTTATACGTGTTACACATAGCGTACACTACGTACCCCTTATATACTGCGTACAACGTCATATAACTCGCTTACCATTCCTCATTACATAGTTCTACCGGATCTATTCTAAACCGTGCCTATATTAACTAACTAGCTTCCGCCGACTCCTCTCTAAGTAGTCATAACACCGTACTTAAAGCGTCCGTAACACTATCCCCCTTCTCTTTATCTTTGTCCTTGAAGATTCCTAACATCTCCAAGTCGTCTACTAGAGGTATAATGTCCGTTTAATTAGTCTAGTTAATATCTATATTTATTATAGCTAAAGCTCCTTCTTCCTTATAAGCGCAGCGCCGTGCTCGCACCGTGGCTGCCATACTATTGCTTGGTGAGATAATACCGTCTCTATATTCTTGTTGCGCAAAGGCGGGGTTAGTATATGTTACGCTAGCAAGTCCTTTGTCTTAACAACCCTCGTCTTGCTTGGAGTGTACTAAAGCAAACATTTAATTGTCCTGCGATGTTCGCTCTATTCCTAACGCTAAGTATGCGCGTCTAATAACTCTTAACAGTCTTTAAGTTCCCTAAGTAACTTATTATAGGGTCTCGTGTTCAATCTACCGCTGCGAAACTTGACAGTAAGCTCTTAAGCGCCTTGGATAAGCTTCGTCGTTCGCGGGAAGCGGAGCAGGAGGCTATAGCTGCTTAACAGCGTGCCCTTAAAGCCCGTCTATCTGCTTCTGCCCATTTTCTTCGTCTTAAACGTGTCTATAAGAAGGTCTATTCTAAGGAGTAGAAACTTGTTTAATAGGGTTTGTCTAAGCTGGGTAATAAAAGGATTAACTCTCCTCCTGCAAGGGAAACAACTCTAAGTAGCTCGGCAATTGCTCCTCTTGGGTCCCCCTTAGGCGATTCGTTTTTTGGCAATTTCTCTCTATTAATATTGCCTAACCTGCTTTCTTCTAATACTCCTATACCTTTCCTATAGCGTTCCTTAGGTTGCTTAGTGGTTCCTAGGTAGTCTTATTATAGCCTATCCACTTTACTTTATACCATGTTTTGTCATCCACATCCTTATAATTAATAATCTTCGAAACTTGCTATTCGTCTTCCTCTTATCCTCTATACGTGTCTGCCTTATAGACTAGTAGCTTAATATTTCCGTGTACTAGTTCTAGCATTGCGACACGCTATATAGGGTAGATTTTCATTTTGGCTAGTAGGTTTAACTTATACGTAACTAATAAAATTCTTTGCTTAACTTTAAAAGGTCCTAGTCTAATATAGTCCAACTTCTTACTTAGTCATTGACTCTTAAAGTTTTTATATAGTAGCCACACTTTATCCCCCTCCTTAAGATCTGGTCCCTTAGATCTTTTAGTATTATAGTACCTTTTCATTCGTTCTTATACTAGTTTAGCTGTTTCTTTAAGGTCTATATAAAGATTTATCAACGTCTCCATTCTTTGCTTAGCTGTGCTACTTGTCTTTTTTGCTTAATGTAGCGATAACAATATTCTTAGCTTATATCCGTAATTCGCCTTAAATAGTAATGTCCCCATTCCTTCTTGTGGTGTTGTGTTGTATGTAAACTATATAACTGGTAATAACAATACCCAATTATTCTATGCGTGATTAATATAATGCCTTAGATACTGCTCTAGTGTCTAGTTTAGTCTTTCCATTTATCCATCCGTCTGCGGATAATATGCTGTAGACATTACTGCGCAAACCCCTTATTTTACCAGAAACACTTCCTAAAATACTGCTATAAATCTTAGATCTCTATCCAATATAATTTTATCTGGTGCTTTATATCTTGTAAATACTTCCTTTATATAGATTCTAGCGATATCTTCTACTAATATCTCTTTAGTGCATGCTATAAAGTATCCCCACTTTGTTAGCTTATCCACTATTACTAAGATTATGTTATAATCTTGTCCTATAATAGGATCTCTTAACTTTAGTAACTTAATAATAAAGTCCTATAATATAACCTCCTATAGTCTTCCTGGTGTCTCGATAGGTTGTAGCCCTCCGTACAGCTTATGCCTCGTTGGTTTGTTCCTTTAGCAATTTGGACATTCCTTTATAACTTATCTTATTAGTCCCCAGATTCCTTAAACGATATATTCCTTTTAAAGTCTTAACACTAAGCCTATAGCTCTATTATGTCCTTGTGTTATTCCCTTATAGAATTCCTTAATAAATTCTTCTGTAATAGACTTAGGTATATACATTACTTCTCTGTTTTTGTATTGCTCTAAGTCTAGATCCTCTACCTATGCTTCTTAGATCTTTTATATCCAATCACTCTCTAGTAATTTATAGATCTAACTTTCCTTAGTTGCTATAATCTTTGGATAATTATACCTAATTAATCCGTCTTAATCCTTTTGCAACAAAGCTCCTAATAGCTTTTTATTACTTTATAGTTCAGCCTTCCTGCTTAGAGTATCTGCTCGTGCATTGTCTATACCCTTAGTATACTGAATTTCGAAATGGTATTCTATAAGCATTTCCGCCCATTTAACCTGTCTTTGGTTAAGTTCCTTTGTTATTAGGAATCCTATAAGGTTCTTATAGTCTGTCTTAACCATAAATAGTTTTTCTGTGCTTTGTAAGAACACTCTCTATTTCTTAAGTACTGTAACTATACCTAACAACTCCTTATTATAGATGTTATAGTTTAACTCTAGTAGTGTCATCTTTCAACTATAGTATGCCACTAGGTGCCATCCATTTTAATATTTCTATAGGAAGTACGCCCCTAGTGTAAAGTCTAATATATCTGTCTCTATAACCGTCTTTAGCCCTAGTTAATAGATCTTAAGAACTGGCTCCTAGGTAAATAACTCTTTAACTCTCTTAAATAGTTCTTATTATTTCTTCCCCTATGCCCATGGTTCTTCTTTCTTTGTTAACCGCGTAAACGGCTCAATATTCTATAACTACTGCGCTATAAACCTTCTGCAGTAATTGTAAAACCCTAGGAACAATCTTAACTGTATTACGTTCTCTGGTTCTTGCCAATTCACTATAGCTTTGATCTTTTTTAGATCTATACTAAGTTGGCCTAGTTTAATAATGAATTTAATAAAATTAGTTTTCCTAGTAAAGAACTCACATTTCTTAATCGCCACTAGCATCTTTTCTTCTTATAGTCTCTTTAAGACCCATTTAACGTGTTCTCTATATTCTTCCTCACTTTCTAAGTAGATGATAATGTTGTTAAGGTATGCCATAACAAATTCATCTAGGTGTTCTCCTAATACACTATTAATTCGCTTCTGGAACGTTGCTAGTGCGTTTATAAGCCTAAATTGTATAACTAATAGCTTATATAGTCCTTCCTTTAACCTAAAGGCTGCCTTCTATTTGTCACCTTCCTTGATTCTAATCTGGTAGTACGCCCATCTTAGATCTATCTTTGTAAAGATCTTTACATTACCTACCCTATCTTAGATTTCGCTAATTAAGGGTAAAGGATATCTATCCTTTCTGGTAATGCTGTTTAACTATCTGTAGTCTATACACATCCTAAGTTTTCCGTTTTTCTTTAGGATGAACAGTACTGGATATCCTACTAATAACTATAACGGTCTAATATATCCCTTTTATAAGTTCTCCTAGATAAACTCCTTAAGCGCTACTAACTCTGTTTTAGTAAGCTTATAGATTAGAAAGAACTTTGGACTTATTCCCTTTTCTAATTCTATCTTATAGTCCCAAGCTATATGCTCTAACAGCTTCTCACTTTCTAGTAACCATAACTTTTTTCCATACTTGTGGTATCTTTTTAGTACATAACTTAAGCCTCGCTTAGTCTCTTTATATATCGCTCTAACTTGGTACTATACCAACTTAGTTTACTGTCGCACTTTATATTATTATATATCCTTAATATTAACCTAACCTATAACCTAATTGATCTTTAGATTGTACTCCTATAACTAAGGTATTCCTAGTATCGCCTTATCCTGTCCTAATAGTAGGATATTAAAAGACATTCTAACAGGTCTCCCTTTAATAGTTATCTAAATAGGTCCTGTTTTAAGATTAATAATACCTCCTCTATAGGCTATCTGGTCTCCTAAAATCGTTATAAGTAGATATAGGTATTCCTTCTATCTATATAGTAACCCCATCCTTTCTACTGCCTTTGGTGATATGTGGTTCCTTATTACTCTACTATCTACCAACGCTTCGAACTGCTGATCTTGCCACTTAGCTCTTAAGTTTAGGTATTGTCCTTAAACTCCTTTAAGGGTCTAAGGCTCTAATACTAGTTCCCTCTAGTTCTGTACGCCTCTCCTTTTCCCAACTATTGGCTGCTTAATCCTGCCTATACTTAGTCCAACTTTAGCCAATACTTAGTTTGTTTCTTTTCCTCTATATGCTATAGATAAGTGTTCTCTAGGCACTTTTACCACTATTATCCGTCTAGGTATTCTTCTATAAGGAATCTTCCTAGTTAAAGTATTAAGTCTCCTTAACCTTATACTTCTACTAGGTGCCAACCATGTATATACTTAGCATTCCTAAACTGCTTTTCCTTTAGTGCCTAATATATCCTTACTAGGTACTTCCGGTTCTTATCTTTAGGGGCTCTATGCATATTATATATATCATCCACATAAGCTATCCACGATAGTGTATAATACGCTGCATGTTTTAGGTTAACTCTTAGTTTGTCTTTATCCTTAAGTTTAAACCTATACCTAGTTAACCTAACCACTGGTATCTCTGCTACGGGTACTAAGACTTGCCGCTTGCTTCTCTAGTCCCTAGATCCCTCTTCTAGATTCCTTAACATTATAATTAATGCTCCTTTAATATAACTCATACGTTTTTCCGTAATGGGTTAGTCTTAGACAACTTTTTTATCTAGCTATATATAAAAGTCTTCCTATTTATTGTTATGTCGTTGCCTATACCACTTTCCGTATAACTGGTTTAGTGTGTATGGTTTATTTATTAGAAAATACCTTATTATCGCTACATTGTAATATCCTTTGGTATACCTTTCTTTAAACCTAGTTGGAATATCTAGATCCTTTTTTTATTTTAGTTCATCTAACTACTTTGCCCTAGGTATCCCTATACTTGGCCTATTAGTAACTCTTTATATAGGTGCTCTATTCCTTATATAACCTAGTATAGCTAATCTCTTGTCTAGCTTTTGCTCTTGCTATGCAATAATTCTTATCCTAAACTTATCTATAGTTTTTTATTTTCTGCGTCTTGCAGCTAGATCCTCATAGTCGTCTTGCTTTTTAATCCTAGTATTAACTTTTTAATCTTTAGGCTAAATACTACATTTACCTAGAATTACTAACGTTTTTATTCGTTCCCCAAACTTGTAGTTCTTAAACATGCGTCCTATACTCGTTCGTTTATTACTAAACTAAGTTACTGCCCTTTCCTATTAGTTTTTATCCGTTGTGGGTTCTTAGGTATATCTTATCTTACTTTAAGAATTTTAAGCTTCTTTTATCTCTTCTTAAGAATCTTAAGCCTATGGCCTTTTACCTTTACTAAGTAATAAGCTAGCACTAGCAGTTATCTACTTGCTTAGTTTCTTTTAAACATTACTCCTATTGTCTTATAAAGCAATGGAAATCGTATCTAATGGTATTGCTATACCCGTTACTAAACCTTGTTTAGTAATGGTCTTAGTCTCTACTTCTATTATATTATTAAGGTTTAAGTGCTCCTAGTTAGCCTCCTTTTCGTCCTTATTACTGTTAATTAATAAGTACTCTAACTCTATTATTATTATTGCTAATCTTTATCCGCATATTACTGTAACATCTTAATCTAGCTTGTAGAGTTAATCTTATTCTTTATCTAACTCTCTGGTTTCTTAGAGTTCTTTTAACTCTAGCTCTTATAGCCAATAGCTTGCGCCATATTTAGCGTCTTTATGAATTCGGCATGCGTTGTTGTAATAATACGCAAAACTGTTAATTGAACACTCTTTTATTTCTTACAGTGCACTATCGTCCCTCTATATGTACGCGCCGTCTGCTAGTCTAGTTCCCTTTACTGTATAGTTACTCTAACCACCTCTATAGTCTCTGGCAAAATAACCCTATTTTCCGCAATTTATATAAGCTCCATCTTTAAACTATCTTTCTTGCTATAGAGTCCGCCTAAACGTCTTCTACTGCTAAGATCCCTGGTTTGGCCTCTACTCCTTAGTCCTTTAATTACTTAATTCTTAACCTCTGGGTTTCTATAGTTTCTTTTCCCATCTTTAGGTTTTTTTGGTACCACTTAGGTTTATTAGCTCCGTGCCATTCTATAATTTTTAACTCTGTGTCTATTGTTGCATACTTTGCGCCTTATATAACTGTGGAACTCTATCTTGCCCTCTTTTAGCTTGTTCCCTTTAATAAATTCTATTATTAATCTTTATTAACTGATCTATTAACTCTCTTAGAGTATCCGCATCTTCCATTAGGATAATTGCGTCCTGGACTTTAGCCTTAAGTCCCTATTTATACTGTGCTATAAGCG
>Ga0307507_10005797_pt1 | contig 19828 bp, 18 predicted proteins | sample 7_EM_MG_FD_207223 | JGI IMG/M metagenome (GOLD analysis project Ga0307507, IMG submission 207223) | Populus trichocarpa ectomycorrhiza microbial communities from riparian zone in the Pacific Northwest, United States - 7_EM | ecosystem: Host-associated > Plants > Roots > Unclassified | place...
AGGCGCAGGTGGGGTCGCACCCGTCATCGGTCCCGCACCCCTCGGAGATGCCGGGCAGGGCGTCGGTGGACACCCGCAGGTCCAAGTCGAACTCGACGTCCAGGTTCGCCGCGCCGATCACCGCGGTGTCGACCGGGGGAACGAGGGTCAGTGCCGTCATCGTGTGCTCCAAAGGTTTGTTCGGATGTGGAGGTGCGGTGCGGCTGCTCGCGGACGAGCGGGCCGTCATCGCCTGTGGGTGAGTCGGTGACTTGCGGTTCGAAGCGGGGGACGCGCCCGTCGGGGACGGCGCGTCCCCCGCTCATGAGGCCCTCAGCAGGGCGACGGACGACCGCCGGTCGGCTACCGCGTGCCGATCGTTCGCGGCCGCGTGAGGCCCGTCGGCGACCAGTTGCTGGTGGGCGGTAGTCCATGCCGGTCACGTTGATCTCCGTGCACGGCACCAGTTGCCGTGTTGCTGGCTTCAACCACTGGAAACCTCCTCGGTGGACCAGCGTTGTTGCTGTGGAGCAACTGGCGGCCACAGCCGCGGGTGGAGATCGACCGGCACCAAGTCGGCGAGCCGGATGCCTGCGGCGATCACCCGGTGCGCCGCGTCGTGGAACGAAGGGCATGGCCACGACCGGACTGAGCAGACCGAGCAGGCGGACTGCTGATCGGCGGGTGGGAGGTGAGCGGCGAGTTCGTCGATGGCCGTCGCGACGTGGCTGGCGGGGCTGTCGACCGCCAAGACGACAGCGACGACACCGCGTGTTCCGCCCATGTCTCACGCGGCCACGTCGTGCACGGTGAGCGCCTGGTAGATCGGCAGTCGGCGTCGACCTCCCAGGAGGTCGGTCACCAGGTCGTCGTAACCGATGCACAACTCCCCCAGCCTGTGCAGCGCCAGCTTCGCCGGATCACGTGCGGCCAGGTCGTCGTCCTCGGCCAGCGACCGCGACCAGGCCCACAGCACGGCCAGCCGGTCCACCAGTTGTCCGAGGCCTTCGGTGTGCAGCAGCCGTGCGCTGGACTCGCCGAACTGCTCGGCCGCCCAGACGTCGATCTGTTCGGCGAGCACCGTTCGGGCTACACCGTGATCATGGACGGCACGGAGAGCCGCAGCGACCACGTGGTCATCGCTGCACGGGTTGCTGATGATCCGCTGGGCCTCAGCACCTGCCTGGTGCTCGGCTCCCAGGTTCGCCGCCAGGACCAGCACCGGGTGACCGCCGCTGGCCTCGTGCGGACTGCTGAAAGCCCGGACCACCAGCGAGGCGCGCGGGATGGTGCCAGCTGTGGCGATGTTCGCCCTGCTGCCCTGCTCAAGCGCGTTCTCCGTCATGCCACCAACCGTGCCCGCAGTCCGCGCTGCTGCGGATACCGGGAACGAGGGATGTCAAGGGGAGGATTCGGGGAGGATCGCAATTCTCCCGTTCCTGGGAGTAGTACCCGTCTGATCACTATGCGTGTCACGATGGCCTGATCACACCCTGGGGAGGCTGGCCCGGTGCTCACGGCGAACGATCAGCTGCGGCAGGCACGAGAACGCACCGCTTCGCCGACCCAGCCTGACGAGTGCCTGTCCCGGCAGGAGCTCGCCGACCTGGTCAACGCGTACGTCTGGCGTCACCACCAGCGCAAGGTGGAGCTGGACGCCAACTACATCGGCAAGCTCGAACGTGGCGACATCCGCCGTCCAGGCGCGCTCTACCGGGAAGCACTGCGCGTCACCCTGGGTGCTTCCAGCGACGCAGCGCTGGGCCTCGGCAACCGCCGCCGCTCAGTGGTAAAGCTGACGACCGTGGACCGAAAGCAGTTCCTGCGCACCGCCGTCCTCGGCGTCGGCGTCCTAGCGCTTGCCCCGGTCGCGGCCCTGCTGGAGAACACCCAGCCGACCACGGCCCCCACCCACGTCGGCCAGACCGAGATCGAGCAGATCCACACCGCGGCACGCGTGTTCGCCGGGTGGGACCACACCTACGGCGGCGGCTTGGCCCGCGAAGCCGTGCTCGCCCAACTCCGGTTCTCAGCCGACCTGCTGGGAGCCGACTACGCGACCAAGCTGCACGGCCCGCTCCACAGCGCCGTCGGCTACCTGGCTCACACCTGCGCTTTCATGGCGTTCGACGCCTACGCCCACGACGACGCCCGCCGCATGTTCCAGTTCGCCCTGGCCTGTGCCGAAGAGGCTCAGGACTGGCACTTGCGCGCCAAGGTCTTGTCCTCGATGGCCAGGCAGGCGATCTGGGTCGGCAAGCCCGACGAGGGTCTGACGCTGACCGAGCACGCCCTCGTCCGGTCGGACAGGCTCACGGCGACCGAACGAGCGATGTTGCACACCGCTCGTGCCCGAGCGCTGGCCAAGATGGGACGCGTCCGGGAAACGCTCATCGCCGTCGGCACCGCCGACGACCACTTCGCGCATCGCAACCCAGCCAACGACGCGTCGTGGATGGGTTACTACGACGCCGCTCAGCACGCTGGCGACACCGGTCACGCCCTGTTCGACCTGGCCGTCCAAGGCCGTTCCCCCGCCGAAGCCACCGCACGGTTCTCCGCGGCCGTTGCCGGACACACCGCTGCCTTCGCTCGGTCGCGCACGATGTCGCAGATCAAGCTCGCTTCGCTGACGATGGCCACCGGTGACCCGCGAGAAGCCGCGGTGACCGGTTCCGTGGCGCTGGACGCCGCTGGCGCCATCCGCTCCAACCGCGCCGTGGACGACTTGCGCGAACTGGCGCGTCACGGTCAACGGCACCGGACCATCCCTGCGGTGGAGGAACTGCGCCACCGCATCACGAGCCTGGTGCTGGCGCGGTGAACGACCACTTGGCTGTGCTGGCCGCTGCCTGTGCGGAGGTCGGCCTCGACCACACCAACGCCGAGCCGATTCGGCTGGGCGAGAACGCCTTGTTCCGCCTGCCTGGTGGTGTGGTGGCCCGCATCGCCCGGTCCGGCCAGCTTGCCGCCGCTGCTCGTGAGGTCCGCATCGCGCAGTGGCTCGCCGAGCACCAGATCCCGACTGTGCGGGTGTTGAAGGACATCACACAGCCGGTAGAGGTGGATGGGAGGGCGGTGACCTTCTGGGAGGAGCTTCCTCCACACCGAAACGGCACACCTGCTGAAGTAGCCACAGCCATCCGCCGACTTCACGACCTTCCCGTACCGACTGACATTGCCCTCGGCAACCTCGCCCCGTTCGTCCGACTCGCTGAACGCATCGACGCAGCCACGACGCTCACCCAAGCGGACCGGACCTGGCTCAGCGAACACTTGGAGTCCCTCCAGGGCCGCTACGCCAGCCTGCCTCCTGGCCTGCCGCATTGCGTCGTGCACGGTGACGCCTGGGTCGGCAACGTAGTGGCCACCGACGACGGTCAGGTGGTACTGCTCGACCTCGAACGATGCTCCGTCGGGCCACCCGAGTGGGACCTCGTGAGCACCGCCATCAAGCACACCAGCTTCGGCTGGATCACCGCGGACGACTACCGCGACTTCTGCGACCGTTACGGCCACGACGTCATTACGTGGTCCGGCTTCGATCTGCTTCGAGACGTACGAGAACTGCGCATGGCTCTGTATGTCGCGCAACGTGCAGCGGAACACCCTCGCGCACGTGAGGAGGCCGCCTTGCGCATCGCTTACCTGCGGGGTCAAGCAACGCGTCCCTGGGCATGGACCCCTGCGCTCTGAACGCCTGAACTTGGAGGACCTGCCGACTGCTCGATCAGGAGTAGCGCTCACGTTCCTTCCAAGCAGCGTAGTCGTCCAACTCGTCGTGCATAGCCTTGTAGAAGTCAGTGCGCAGGCTTCCGAGACTTGGCGCAGCACCTGGGGCACGGCAAAGGCGAGATCACTTAACGTGACTTAGAGGTAGCGACGCGTGACTATTTGTGGCTGAACGCGATGGCCCCAGGGCGCGACATGGGGATGACCTTCTGTCTGGAAATATGAGGTTTGCGATCAACAAATCTCCAGCACAGAAGGTCATCCAGTGTCATTGTCTCATGAGGGTACGTGTGCGACCGATCCGGCCTTCGATGGCGACGAGTCTGACATTTCCAGCCTGCTGGAAATGTTGAGCCGCGTGACGGAAAAACGTGGCCGGCGGGGCCGCGTGTACGGGTTGGCGTTCATATTGGCCGCTTCGTTGATCGCGGTCATGGCGGGCGCCTCGAACTATCGACAGATAGCGGACAGGATCGAAGACTTCCCGCCGCCACTGATGCGGAGACTCAAAGCCGGATGGTGCTGGTTCCGGGTTGCTTTCCGGCGACCGAGCGCGAAAACCGTACGTCTTGTCCTCGCCGGGATTGATGCCGATCAGTTCGACGCGGTGGCGGGCGAATGGCTTCGAGACCGCGCCAAACCCGAGTCCGACGGAACGCTGTCGGTCGCGATCGACGGAAAAGTACTGCGCGGCGCGTGGACCGACGAGAACGAGAAGTTCACTCTGTTTTCCGCCATGATCCACGGGCTCGGCGTGACGATCGCCCAGGTTCAAGTGCCAGCGGAGACGAACGAGATCACCCAGGTCAAAGGACTGCTCGACACCCTGCCTATGCGTGACGGGGAACGAGTGGTGGTGACCATGGACGCTGCGCACACCCAGCGCGACACCGCCGAGTACATCGCGGCCAAACGAGGGTTCACTTACATCATGAATGTCAAGGGTAACCAGCCGACATTGCTTGACTCGGTATTCAGGCAATGTCTGCCGCTACTGCGGGCCGAGCCGGACCACGTCGTGGAGGAACGCGGACATGGCCGCGTGAATCGATGGTCGACTTGGATCGCTGAATCGACCGGAATCGAATTTCCGCATGCGCGAACGATCGGCTGCATTCGCCGGGACACTTTCAATCTGATCGGAGAACTCACGAGCAAAGAACTCGCATGGATCATCAGCGGCAACTCCGACGGGCAGGCCCGCATCGCCACTGCGGAACATCTGGGTAGTCTCGTGCGCGAACATTGTGGAATCGAAAACAAAAGCCACTACGTTCGCGACACGACATGGCACGAGGACGCGAACCAGGCACATACCGGAAGCGGACCGCAAGCCATGGCGACACTCCGGAACATCGCCGCAGGACTCATCCGACTCAACGGCACCAACGCCATTAAGCGAACCACCGAACGGATCGCCCGCAACCCGCTCAGGGCACTCGCCATCATCGCCACTCTGCGCTAGGCAAGATCACTCATTGTGATCTCGCCTTTGCCGTGCACCTGGGGCGGCAGAGGTCAACAAGGCGGACAGCGGCCAGGTGAGCAGTTCCCCGTGCCAGCCGCAGTAGACCGCTACCGCGTCCAAGCGAAAGGTGTCGAACCGGTCGAGCAGCACGTAGCCGAGCAACTGCCGCAACCACACGGCCACATCTTCGTCGGTGGGTTCGATGGCGAGTTTCACGTCGACCAGCGTCCGCCCGATCACCAGGTCGGCCACGCCGTACCCGCTCGCCAGTTCCGGTGAGACGACCACCTTCTCACCCAAGTCGAGCAGGGCTTGGCGGCCACGCTCCAGGTAAAGGGTCCAGCAGTGCTTCAGTGCATCGAGGAGTTCGGTGTAGCCACCGAGGTCATCCACTTCGGTCACCATGCTGGCGAACAGCGAGCGAAAAGCGGCTCCTGTTCCGTGCATGTTCCGTAGCCACCCAATGGCCTTCGAGGGCAATTCTGTGGGCTGCTCGACGCCGCCAAGGCGTTGAGCTGTACACAGGTGCGGCAGCCGAGCGCCGTGCCCAACTCGATCAAGTGACGCCTAGCTCTCGCCCCCACGCGCGCCACTGAGCCAGGTCATGGAGGACTGCGATTCCCCCTGTTTACCAGGACTAACAGCACGTGGTCAGCACGCGCGCGCACCGTTGCGCCGATGACTCCAAGACTCGATTCATCGGGGTTCTCGAGATCGCTATAGGGCTTCCGGTTCGCGTACCTACAGGGTCAACTGTGACTGTCCTTGCGTAGCGAACCTATCCACGAGCAAAAACGCTTTGCCGAGGTCGTTAAGGGTGAGTTCAAGTCTCCAATAGTCAACTTCACCGGCGGCGTTGGTGAAGGGGCGCAGTTCGGGCCACTCTCGTCCAGCGCGCCAACTGTCGTAGGACTCCACGGTGAACGTGTCACCTTCATTGTCCTGGATTACGCACTCTTCTTTGTACTGGTCATACTCGGCGTCGTCGTAGGTTTCCTCGTGCAGGCTCACAGTGGCCCAAGCGAACAGCCTCGGCACGACCTCGGCATAGCTGGCTAGTCCCAGCATGACGCCCCAGTTGACCAGCGGCGAGGGGTCGTCGCCGTCTTCGTTGTCAATGCCCAAGGTGATTGCCCCACGACCGGAAGTCTTATTGACCCACTCCTCCACATCTATGACGAGGCGCTTACCTTCGACCAGCAGGTTCATCCATGGCCGCGCCAGCTGCAGTTCGCGGATCCGCACGACGTAGGGGTCGCCCTCTGCAGCCTCGCGTAGCGGGTATTTCGCACTCTCATCCAAGACATGAACTTCGGGGACCAAAAGCTTCCAGCCGCCGCCCGAAGTTGCGACGAGAGTCGCCTGGTTGACCAACTGCCAATAGCATTTCCGGGATTCAGGGCGGTATAGCACGACCACCACTGGCAAAGAGTGGTTCGTCCAGTACTGCACATGTTCCGCCCTCGGCCGGAACCACCAGCCGCCAGGACCAGATTCCTTGAACCAGCTTTGTCCGCTTTTGATCTGCAGCGCGAGCAGTTTGCCCTCAACGCTGTCACCGTCAACGATCTCAGCATGGGCATCGATCCCATAGTCTTCGGTTGGCTGCTCCCGAAACAACCAGCCAAGCACTTCCTCGATGGCGAGCTTCGTGCGGCTGATCCCGACACTGGCGGTCCTAGCGGTGGACTGCCGACGAGGTCGGTCGGGACGATCACCTGCGGGTTGTTCGGGAGTTGGCCCACTGATCGGAAGTTTCAAGATTGTCTCCAAGATGTCTCCGTGACGGGAGAAGCCTTCCCATAGCGCGGAGGCTTCTGACCGGGCCGGTAACAAGATTTGAACCTACGACCTCTTCGTCCAGAACGTTGTTTTCGTAGACCAGACGAGGCCCTGTGTCGACGAACAGGCTACACCGCAGAGTCAACAAATTGCGGCCACATTGGCCCATTCGAGTGATGTATCGATCCGCCGTTGTAACGTTGCCCCACAGCCTCCCGATACGGAAAGTGACAATGCTCGATCCCCTGTCATCACACCTTCTGGAGAATTCCGCCGCACGGCGCTTTCCAATTGCACATGGAATGCGATTACCGCTCGAATCGCCCGCGGCCACTTTTCCATGACCGCGCGTGAGCGCAAACCATCAAGGAGGCCGAAGCAACCATGGAAATGCTACGGGATGCTTTCAACAATACGACCAAGGTGCCCATCGTGGTCATGTACGTCGACCTCACCGGCGCAACAGAACTGAAGACCTCAACCGCCGAGGTGAGCTGGCTGCCTACCTTCGGCTGGTTCTTCGACCAAGTCAACGACGCCGTCTCACAGAGCGATGGCAGCGTGTGCAAGTACGTCACCTCGGGCGTCATCGCAACGTTCCCAGTCAACCACGCAGCTCTGGCCATCAACGCGGCGATCGCTGTCCAGGAGAAGTTGCGCGAGGCGAAACGCGACAACACCTACCGCTGCAATTGTTCGGTGGGCATTTCGATGGGCAAGGCCGTGCCGTTCTTCAATGGCCAGCAACAGGACTTCATCGGCACTTCCGTCGACCGCGCGGAAAGACTTGCTCTTGGCGCCAGCCCAGGTGCTGTCTTCGTCGATGAGGAGACCGTGAATGCGGCCAATATGATGGATGTCTTCTCCATCTACGGCAACGCGGTGAGCCGCGAGGGCGGCGAGTACCTCAGCACTTCGGAAAAGCTGCCAAGCGCCAGTTCCTCGGCTGCCATCGCGTACCGCGAGGTGCTGTGGGACGCGCAAGCATTCGGAGTGAAGTCCAGCACCCTGACCGAGATGACCTCGCCTCCGCCCCCGCGGACGCCGACCCGCACCACAATGCCGACACCGATCGGTTTCAGCGAACAGACGGCGTGGGTCGAGGGGAGGGTGGCGCGATGGGACAAGGTCAAGGGCAGCGGGTTCATCACTAGTTCGGACGGCACGACGTATTACCTGCACCGGGACAACCTCGTGCAGGGCGTGCCGGACCCGATGCACGACGGCGTTGTGTTCTTCCTCGCCGAGCAGAGACCCGACAACGGCCGCAACCGACGGGCAAACGTCGTGATTCCTGTCGGAGCCCTGATGGGCATCAACTTGATCAGGGTTCGGGACAAGTACGGTTTCGCTGACGCCCGCGACAGCAAGGGCTACCGACGCGACCTCTTCGTGAACCTGGGACCGGACGGAGCGGAGCGGTACAAGATCGGGCAGGCCCTACGAGTCCGTATCGGCCGGAACCTCAAAGGCCCGGTTGGCTTGGTCCAACTCGATGAACAGCTCAGTGCGTAGGACGTCGCGGGCGTGGGCGTTCGCCTTCGTGCTCGCCAGCCTCGGCATGGCCCTATGGACCCTGGGCGCGTTTACGGACGGCTACCTCCAGTCGACGTGTCTAGAGGTAGGCGCCGCGACACTCCTTGTGTCGCCACTGCTGCTGGTGGAACGCCAACTCGACCAGATGGTGAGCCTCCAGGTCGAAGACGGCGTCGCACGCGCTTTGAACAATGAGTCCTCACCAGAGTCCGCGGGCTGGCTGCTCCAAGAGCAGGTGGCTCGCGCTCTATCAGATACGCCGTTCGCGGTAGTAGCGGTGGAAAACGGGTCCCTGGACCACGTGGTCGAGTCCAGCGACACAGCGATCGGAATCGTGGTGAAGGCGGCCGACCACCCTATCGACGCGGCGTCGATCCAACGTCTCGTCATCGAAACGTCCGGACAAGCCCGCCGGACTGGGCTTGTGGTCGTCACCAATACGCACCTGACCGGCCTGGCACAGGACTGGCTGAGACACAACGAGACCACTGTCCGCGTTGTCCGGTGGACCGGCCCGGAAACCGCTGCGCTTCTGACGAACCACCTTTGCGAACTGGCGGGTCGCACAGTTCGCACCTGACCTGCGCGCCTCCGTCTGCTCTGCACAAGCGAGGTCGTAGCTGTACTCAACTCTCACACAAATGGCTCAACATGCTCGCCGCACGCACGAAGGTCAGCACTAAAGACCTGATGGCGCGGATGGGGCACGACAGCCCGCGGGCGGCGTTGATCTATCAGCACACCACCAGCGAGGCGGATAGGGAACTGGCGGCCGGACTGCATGGGCTGATCGCGAGGGAGCGTGTACCTGGAGGGAGAGGAGCCGACAGGGTAGTAGCTAGTGGGCGCTGACCGAGGAGCAGCGGGAGGCGATTCGACGACGTGCGGCGGCTATGCCCGAGCGATTCGGGCCGCTCGTGCAGGACGACGACGATCACGATGACGACGGCCCGGCGGAGGCGCTGGTCTCGGCTGGTTAGTGCACGGGGCAGTTCTACCCACTGCATGACAAAGGTCCAGGGGAACTGACGGACGGCTCTTACCTGGGCCTTTGCCATTGACCGGATGACGGGAATAGAACCCGCCTCTGCAACTTGGGAAGGTGATGAGCTTCCTCTGGTAGAAAGCCTTGTTGGAGAAGGCGATCAGCCTCTCGTCCTGACTTCGGTAGTGCCATTCCAACATCCGGGTGTTCGGGATGAAGGCGCTCAGGCAGGCGAGGATGGACTCGAAATCGCGAACCTGGGGCGTATCGGCTTGGTCGTCGTCCTCGTCGTTGTCCGAATCGCCGCCGCTGAGAGCTGTGCGGAACCAAGCACTGGGCGGCAGTTGGCGCTCGTCCCCCGCGACGACGAGCTGCTTGCCACGCATGATGGAGGTCATCGAGTCCTGCGGTTCGACCTGGCTGGCCTCGTCGAAGACGACCAGGTCGAACAGCCGCTGCGCGGGGAGGAGCCTGCTGACCACGATCGGGGAGATCGCCCAGCACGGGCGGGCGGCGAGCAAGACGTCCGGCGCCTTGGCAACCAGCTTCCGCAGCGGCATGTGGCCCCGCTTGCGCTTCGCCTCGGCACGGACTACATCGTTCTGGTCCGGATGCGCGTCCCGTGCTTCACGCAGCCTCTCGGCGACGCGCCGGCGCACGCGCTGGGCGTTGAGCTGGAAGTGCGAGGTGTCGAACTCGCGGAACTCGGACACGACGTGGGAGTGGTGCAACCCCGCGAACTGCCCCAAGTGCGGGATGCGCACCCGGTACTCGTCAAGCAGGGAGCTATACCACGAGTAGTGGAACATGTCGCGCGCAAGTTTGGCCTCCGTCTTCCGTTCCACTAGGACGTCGAGGAAGCGCCCCATCCCCATCCCGACAAGTCGATCGGTCAACTCGTTCAACATCGGGACTTGGAAGAGGAAATCCCGCTCCTCGTGGAGCCGCCCGACGCGCGCTGTCACCTCGTCCTCCGACCACTGGTCGGGTTCAGTCAACTGCGCTCCCATCGCCACGGCGGCCAACTGGTCACGGACCTTGCCGATTTCCTCCAGCGTCTCGGCTAGACCTACGACTTCTTGCGGCACGCCCCCTTCAGCCGCCATTTCCTGCCAGCGGTTCCGCTGAACGAGCGCTGCGCTCAGATCCGCGTGCAGCGTGCGCCGGTTGCACTTCCCGGCCTTGCGAAGCGCTGCGGCCACCTTGCGGACCTTGTACCGCTGCCACCAGTTCAGCGGCCGCGAATTGGCTGACCGCCATTTGCGGTCACCGGTGGCGAAGCAGTAGTCCTCGAGTTCGTCGCCGAACACGTCCTTCTCGAACAGGGTCAACGTGGCCTCGACGTGGCGCAGCAGTTCCAGGACCTGTTCCCAGCCGGGCAAGTCCGTAGGACGGCGAAAGCCGACCTGCCCGATGAGACGTCGCATGCGGTTCTGCGCGTCCGGCCACGTCTTGGCGTGCAACTCGTCGAGCTGCACGACCACGCTCTGCACCTGGTCAGGCGTGCGGATCTCGGACTGCGACCAAGCGGACTCGCCGCGGTGGAAGCGGAGGCCGTCCGAGTTGATGAACCTCATGAGGTCGTCTTCGACTCGCCGAACCGTATCGCCGTGCAGGTCGCGCAGGTCGGCACCGCGGAAACGCACCGGGTTGTCGCTCTTGGGTGGAAGGACCAGAAGGTTTTCGTAGAGGGAGAACGTCTTGATGCCCCACGGTTCGATCGCCCCGTGCAGAGCCCGGTCGTGGTGGAGCAGGTGGTCACGTCGCTCGGTCAACCGCTCGTGCAGACCGTTGGCGTCTGCGGGTGGTTCCTTGCTCGCCCTGTCCAGCGATTCCGAGACCTGTTGGGCGACCTGCCTCTTGTCGAGCTTCTGCTGGTGGAGGTCGAACACCAGGTGTCCCAGGTCGACGTGATCCAAGCGATTCGTGACGGCCTCGATCGCAGCCCGCTTCTCCGCCACGAACAACACGCGCCAACCCCTCGCAGCGGCAGCGGTGATGATGTTGGCGATCGTCTGGCTCTTGCCGGTTCCCGGCGGTCCCTGGATCACTACGTGCTGCCCGTCCATCACGGCATTGACAGCACGCTGCTGGGACGAGTCCGCGTCGAGGACCAGGAATTCGTCCCTGAGGACGACCTTGTCGGGCTCAACCGGCTCGTACCCGCCGGCCGTGTCACGGAGCTGACGCCTGGCCGGTTCGTAGCCCGCTGTTGCGGCGATGACATCATGCGATGCCAAGAGCTCGGCACAGTCCTTGAGTTCTCGCACCATCGGCAACTTGTCGAAGCTGAACGTGCTCGCGAACAACCGCTCCTCGAACTCAGCGGCACGACCGTGATCGGACACGAGGTCGCTCAGCGCTCGGTACACGAGCCCCGCGTGCTTCGAGCGGTCATCGTTCTCCTCGAGCATGGCGTTCAACTCGTCGGTGAGCTGTTCGACATCCAAGTCGATGCCGTGCTGGCGATTGAGCGCGTACAGCAGTACGGGGTTGACTTCAGGTGCTCCCACCAGCTCGAGCACGTAGTCCGTCTCCGCGGCAGTGCGAGGTGTGATCGTGAGAGGTTGGAGGACGAGAGGTGCCCGCAAGGGCTTGACCGGCGTCGTCCCCTTGGTCGACGTCGGCTGCAACAAGAACAAGCCGTGGGCCAGCTTGCCCACGTCATCGATTCCCTGCTCTTCCTGAAAGGTGAGCATCCTGCGGCGCAAGTTTCGCGCGCGCTGGCAGGCTGCCGCGTGCGCGTCACCGGACTCCACCAACATATCAAGCCTAATTTTGCGACCTGAGAGCAGCTGCGCAGTACACTCAAGAGGAGCTTTTGTCAGGTCAAGACTCCACGTTTTGCTGTCACGGTAGTACAGCAGCGTGTTTTTGGGACCGAAGTCGATCAGGTCATCCGCCCACGACTCCGCCTTGGCTCTGACAAGATCAATCCGAGCACGGTCGACACCTATCGCCACCTGCTCTCCCCCTTCGAACGCCGCGATCGGCACGAACACCGAGCCCGCAGAGCACTGGCGAGCCGCTCAGTATTCCCGAATGGGATGAAGCAGGTCAGCGTCCATTCGGGGCATCCAAGACGCACGAACGGAGCAAATGCCGCACCCGAGTGCGGAATACGCCATCCACACCCGCCACCCATCCGCACAATTGCGGAAAAGTCAAAATGCAACAGTATTGCAAAATTGACGCTTTAACTTGCAAATCCTGAAGTACGCTCGGCCGACAGATTTTCATATCGACTCGATATGTCCTGATTATCTCGCAGGTCTCGTGATCCTGGTCGAATTGGGCAGGATGGTTCGGCGTGATCCCGCCGATGCGATAGGGGAAAGCGGTATCGGATCTGGTCGAGCGGCGGGGGAGGTAGCCGTAACAGATTGATGGAGATGTGGTGGTTTCTTGAGCGGGAGGTCATCGCGGGCTGGGTGCACGATCAGAACAGCAATAGCCGCGTCGAGCTGTTGGCAGACGCCCTCACGGATGGCGTGACGCTCGGCGTTCGCGCGCAAAGCCGTGATGATGGCCAGGACTGCGACCACGACCAAGGCCAGGACAACGGGGGTGACATCACGGGTGTGAGCAGCAATGCGAGCTGCGGCGCTCAGCAGCCGTAGCGCGTCCTGGGCGGTGATGACCGGAACGGGCAACAGCTTGGCGCCTGGCGACGTGATGGAACTGGCTGTCGGGACGGGGTGAGGAAGTTGGGCGGCACGGGTCAGCTCGTCGTGGACCTTGTCGAGAAGCCGGTAAGGGTCATGAGGCCGGACCGCGGCCACCAGGTCGGCTGTGCGCTCGACGAACAGGTGCCAGGTGCGCTGGTCCAAACCCGGTGCCGGGGCAATGCCCTCTGTGGCGCCGGTGACGGCTTCCACGGCTGCGCGTACCCGATTCAATTCCCGCCGCAGCGTCTGTTCGCTCGTCCTGCCAGTTGAGTCCTGCGGGCCGACGGGTTGGTCTGCGATGTCACGCCACAGCGTCTGCTGCCTGCTGGCGGGTAGCGGCCTGGAGTCGCTCCAACGCGCGCGCAGCCTCGGCAACGACAAGTCCCGGCGCAGCGTTGACCCGGCGAACCACAGCGGTTCAGGTTCCACGCGGCCTCGTTCGGTGGCGTGGTGCTCCGGCCGCAAAGCGACCTTGTAGCCGGTGACCGGTCCGGTGTCAGGGTAGGCAGCAATCAACACGCCACGGCGGCGCAAGCCCAGGACGAATCCGATCTCATCGGCGGACTCTGCTGCCGCAGCCGTGACGAAGTCGCGCAACTGGTCCCGCTCGGTGCGCTTCCCACTGGTTTCCGCACGCACGAGTTCGATTCGCGACGTGGCCTTGGAGCGGCCCTCGCCAGCCGGGGCGGTGCGCGTCCAGCCGCGCTCGTCCTCGACCCGACGGCACCAGTCGCGCCAGCGCAGGAAGTCGCGATGCAGGTTGGCCACCCGGCCGTCGCCGCGCACCACGTTGACCACGACGTGGACGTGGTCGTTGCCGGCGGTCGAGAGGCCGTGGTGGACCGCGACCCATCGACAGCCGTCTCTCCCCTCGTCGTCGGCGCCCAGACCGAGAGCGGCGATGCCGGATTCGACCAGATCCCGCCAAAGCGCATCGGGCAGTCGCTGTTGTGCGTGCCGCTTCCCGTCCTTGTCGGTGTATGCCTCCGGTTGAGGCGAGAGGCCAGCGGTGACGACGTCAGAGGGCGGGATGGACAGGACCACGTGGTAGACGTGCCCGTCCGGCAGATCCACTTGGTGCCCGGTCATCAACGCATCCAGTTGCTGGGTCAGCCGCGCACGTCCTGGGGCGGTGGTCGCGTCCTCGCCCCAAACCTCACCTCGCACCCAGTCGGGATCCCATGCCGCCACGATGTGCGGGTCGCGGTGTTCGTTGGCGCGGCCCCTGCCGAACAGGTACCGCAGCAGTCCCAAGGTGTTCGAGCCGCGCTTGCCGCGGCCCGCGACCTCCGCGATCACCGCTCGCCTCGGCGGTGCGGGTCCACCGCGTCGAGCGACCGGCGCAGCTCGTTCAAGACACGCTGGTGGTAGTCGAGCGCAGCCTCCAACTGCCGCTGGCCGACGACGTAGCCGCTGTTAGCTTGGCGAGCGAGTTGGTTGAGCGCGCTGCCCGACCGGGACAGTTTCACCGCAGCGGCTTCCCACTCGGCCACCCAGTGCCGCTGCTGGTGCAGCGACCAGCCGTCGGCCTCGCGCAGCCCGCACTCGATCAGGTACAGCGGCACCGACAACCCGGCCACTGCCGCCCGAGCTGTGAGCGCGGCCCTCACCACGACGGTGGTGCGGATGTTGATCCGGGTCTCGGCGCCTCCGCGCACACGCCGCTGTCGGCGCACGCCCTGCTTCCTCGTGTTCATCGTTCCCCCCGAAACGGCTGGCGGGCTCCGTCTGAGCCCGCTCCTTCCATTGCTGAGCGACCGGCCAGCAAGCGCATCACCGATCCGCAGTCTCGAAGCCGACACCGTCCGGTGCAGCACTCGTGGTCCCCGAACCCGCACTGCCCATCCGGTCGGGACACCGACCTCGCGTCCGGCGTCCCGACCGGATCCGTCACCACGCCGGCCACCGAGCGGTCCGCGCACACTGCCGGCGACACAGAGGTGTCGCGGTCAGTGCGGCGTGGGCCATCCGGTGGGTTGGTGGTCGAGTTGGTCAGGACGCCCTTCGGGTGTCCTGATCCCTAGCTTGCTGACCACGGCTGGTTGCGGTGTTCGTCCTCCGAAGCGCGCACCAAGGGATGGAAGGGAGCACTCCCAGCACCGCTCCCTTCGCGCGCTTCTGCGCTCCCTTCGAGCCTGATCCGCCATACCCAACCACCACCGAAGGCAGCCTTCTGCGAACGGGCCTTGGCCTTGGACTTCGCGCGTTTCAGCGTGTCCTTGGAGAAACCGGCCTGGTCCCCGTTGGACAGCACGTCGGCCACTGCGGCCTCACCACCGCAGTCGACGAGGTACTCGGTGAGCCACGCGACGGCGTCCGCACGATCGTCACCGTCGTCGTGTGCGGGGCGTTGGAGAAGGTCTGCGACCGATGTCGCAGACCTTCCCAGCCAGTGGATCCTGCCGACGGTGGCCTCGCCTCCGTCGTCGGCGGACACCGAAACCGTCTCGGTGCCGTATGCGAGCGACGGGACAGTTGGGACCGACACGATGTTGGACTTGATGACGGAGAGGACGAAGTTGTCCTCGTCCGCTCCGCACGCCAACACGTGTCGAACGACCTGTGTGTACGCGCCGGCGCCGCCGATGGCGTCGACCGGGTCGACGCCTGCCGTTGCCTTCCGGAAGTGTCCGACTCCCAGGATCGCCGTGTTGGTGTGGTGCGCCAGGAGCTTCAGCTTCTCCAACTGCGGACGCACGATGGAGTTGTCGTTGAGTTGTCCGGACAGGGACGAGTTGAGCGCGTCCAGCACGAACAAGGCCGGTTGCCACGCCTCGATCGCTTCACGTGCTGCGTCCAGGTCGAGGTTGACGATCAGCGGTGTGCCGTCGACCGACTCGCCGTAGACGACGTCGACCAGGTGCAGGTAGTCCGGATCTCCTCCGGCCGCGATGAAGCGGGCTTTCAGAGTGGACGGTGAGTCCTCGGTGATCGAGTAGAGGACGTGCTGCGGCTCGTCTTCGAAGCAGCCGTCCAGACGTCCCGTGGTCAGTTTGGCGGCGAGGTCGACGGCAACGGTGCTCTTCCCGTGCCCTGGCTTGCCCACCAACAGCGACACCTCGCCAACGGGCAGGTAGTCGTTCCACACGTACCGCGTCTGCACGATCTCGACCTCGCGGATCGCTCTCACCCGCAAGCGCCGGATCGGCGGTTCACCTGTCATGGCCGTTCCCCCGAGCGTGCCCATGGCGTCAGTCCGTTGCCGACAGCTTGCGGATGATCGACTCGGTGTACGCGACGTAGCGGCTCCCGAACCGGTCCACCCGTGCGGGGAATTCGCCACGCGCCACCAGCTCGTAGGAGTAGCTGCGGCTCAGGCCGAAAGCCTCTCCGGCAGTCGGCACGTCGACCGTTGGCGGCCACTCCGCCTTGATCTCCGCCAAGGTCGGGCGCTTCCCGTGCTGTCGCCTAGTCATCGCGATCCCCCATCTGCTCGCGCTCGACAAGGCGAGCCAGGAAGCTGTGGTACGCAAGGATGTTGCGGCCACGAGGAAGCCGGTCACCGGTCTCCCAACGGTGCACGGTGGACACCGTGACCTCGCAGTCCTGGGCGACCAGCGCCTGGCTGAGACCGGCGACGACGCGCAGCTGGCGCGCTCTGCCGGTCCTGATCCATTCACGAAGCTCTGCGGATCGCTCCGCCAGAGCCATTCCCCCGATAGTCATACCATGCACGGTACGCTTAAAAACTTTGACTCTGCCAGTGTGATGGCATAGCTTGTAGTCGTCCGGTCGCTCACGATGAAGGGGGTCGTATCGTTCTGCCGTGCCCCGCCTGCCGAAGAACTTCCAGATCGCCTGGGTCTCCATCGACGAACTGGCTCCCCGCGGATACCTGTCCACGGGGCCGAACACCGCGATACCGAACCGCTTCCAGGCCAACTTCCAGCTGGCCAACCCGGCGGTGGCCGTGATCCTCGAGGTCTTCGTCGAGGGCGACCTCCGAGCTGTTGCGACATCGGTGAAGGTCCTGGCGAACACCAAGACTCCGGTGACGACGTCGGTGATGAGGCAGATCCTCATCGACCAACTCGTGCGGAGGGCGGTGGAGGAAGCCACCGTGCCCGCTTCCGCGCGAGAGCAGTGGCTCGCCACGCTTCCGCCCGGCCTCGCACGACCGACCGACCGCAGTGATGCCGCACCAACTGCGGATCAGCGCACCCGCACCCAGGCCGATGACGACGCCCGTCGTGCGGCGTTGATCTACTCAGAAGCCGTGGCCAGGGGGAACAGGGCGCCTGCCGTGGCGGTCGCCACCGTCATGAACCGGTCGCGCACGCAAGTAGCCCGGTACATCCGCCGGGCACGTGAACTAGGAATCCTTCCCCCGCTGGGCGAGACCGCGGAGGACTGACCGACAAGGGGAGACGTGGGGGATCCGATCAAGAAGATCGAACTGAAGGACGGTACGACCAGGTACCGGTTCGTGATCGACGTCGGGCGCGACCCGGCTACCGGCAAGCGCAAACAGATCACCAAGACCTACGACACTCGGAAGGAAGCCCGCGCCGAGTACGCCAAGATCAAGCACCAGACCGACGAGGGGACGTTCGTCGGGCCGGACAAGACCACCGTGTCCGAGTGGCTGGACACCTGGTTGAAGTCCACGACGGTCGACGTCGAGAAGGCCACTGCTGCCAACTACGCTGACGCGCTGCTGCCGGTGAGGGAACGACTCGGCGGCAAGCGGCTCCAAGACGTCACCGAGGAAGACCTCGACGACCTGGTGAGCTGGATGCTCACCTCCGGGCGCAAGCGCGGCGGGAAGGTCGGCAGTGGTCTTGGAGTCCGCTCCATCCAGTTGACCCTGGGGCGGTTCAGGTCGTCCTTGAACGTGGCGATGCGGCGCAAGCTGGTCGTCCGGAACGTCGCGCAGTACACGCAGATCCCGCGTGAAGCGCGGCGCAAGGCAGCGGCTGCAGCGGCCCTGCGCGTGCCGTGGAGTGAGACGGAGGTGAGACAGTTCCTCGCCTCGATCCGCGGTCACAGGCTCCACGCGCCGGTGCTCCTGACGCTCATCGGGATGCGGCCCGCCGAGGCCTGCGGACTGCGGTGGTCAGCCGTCGACCTGGAAGCCGGGACGCTGTCGGTCGAACTGACCCGAACCCTCGTGGAGGGTGAGGTGGAGGAGAAGGGGCCGAAGTCGGAGAAGGGCAAGCGCAAGCTGCCCCTGCCGAAGCCCCTGCACGCGGCGCTGAAGGCGTACAAGGCTCGGCAGGCCGCGGAAGCCATCAAGGCTGGCGACCTGTACGAGAGGTCCGGGTTCGTGCTCGTCGACGAACTGGGACGACCGTGGAAGACCGACCGGCTCCGGCGTGCGATCTACCAGCTGATGGAGACCGCCGAGGTGCGGAAGGTCCGCCCCTACGACGCCCGGCACGCCTGCTTGACCTACCTCGCCACCTCGGGCATTCCGGACGTGATCGTGAGCGCTTGGGCCGGGCACGCGGACCTCAGCTTCACCAAGCGGGTCTACATCCACCCGAACGTCGAGCACCTGAGGCAGGCGGCTGACCAGCTCGACGACCTGCTCGGCTGAAACAAGCAGTACGAGCGTTCGTGTGAAAATGTGAGACGCCGTGCCCGAGAAACAGAAAAGGGCCTCGTCTCACCGTAGTGATCCAAGGCCCTGACCTGGGCTTTCGCCGTACTTCGACCGTCGGGACGACAGGATTCGAACCTGCGACCCCTTGACCCCCAGTCAAGTGCGCTACCAAGCTGCGCCACGTCCCGGCCACACCCCTTCGCGGGGTGCTCGGAAAGCTTAGCGTACCCACGACCAAGGTCTGGCATGGGGGGTTCTATGTGTGGATCAACGGGTCTGGCCTGCAGATATGGCAGGGGGCCGCCTTGGCGGGCCCTGCTCCCCTCGGTCCCGATCGCCCCCCGATAGTCGATCGACAGCGCAACTATGCGTTCGCGGGGTTTCGTGCACTACCGCCATAAGTCGAGTCTTTTTGGTCAACTTTCGTCCTACCCGTCGGTAGGGTTGCCTCGACGGTGAAGCCGCCGTCCGCGTTTGGTGCGGCGGTGAAAGTGCCGCCTAGCAGGGTGACGCGCTCGGAGAGACCGTGTAGGCCGGTGCCGCCTTGGTCCTTGTGGGGCGGCCTGGTGGTTGGGGCGGCGTTGACCACGGCGACGCGGACAACACAGGGGTGGCGGGTCAGGTGGATCTGCACGGTTGCGCCCGGCGCGTGTTTGGTGCGACCACCTGGTTGATGGCCAGGGGCTCGTTGAGGACCACGAAGGCCGAAGGGACCAGCGGAAGTGGTCCGGCGACCGGCCCGGTAGAGGGCCACCCCGGCCAGCAGTTCCAGTGCCACGCGGGGGGTCACCAGGCGACGCCGTTCGCTCGTTGGGCCACCAAGGCCGCCTGGACGCGGTTCTCCACGCCCAACTTCGTGAGGAGGGTGGAGACGTAGCTCTTCACGGTGGCCTCCGCGAGGCCAAGGTTGAGCGCTATCGCGGCGTTGGGTTGGCCGTCGGCCAACAGGGCCAGGACCTGGCGTTCACGGCCGGTCAGGCCCTCCAGTTGGTGGTTTTCGCGCACGCCCGAGCCGCGCAACCTGGGCAGCAGTCGTGCGGTGATCCGGGGATCCAGGACGGCGCCGCCCGCTGCCAGGTCCAGGACCGCGCGGATCAGGGCGTCGGGTTCGGCGTCCTTCAGCAGGAAGCCCT